>JAEEGL011919812.1_pt1 | contig 29097 bp, 20 predicted proteins | sample 9134231 | NCBI WGS metagenome assembly JAEEGL01 (sample SAMN16246548, study PRJNA631951) | gut metagenome | biome: gut microbiome; feature: rumen; material: fiber-attached | host: Bos | place: Iran: Karaj | collected 2018-10 | reverse complement strand
TGGTAAGCGATGTCTTGAAACGATAAATCCGCGATATCGTCAAAAAAAGCCTTCGGCAATGTCTTGATGCGCTCAGGCATATACAATCCGCGGTCTTCTGCCAATCCCTTCACCACGGCTTTCTTTAGTGAGGCGACGGGGGCTTGCTTATTGGTGCTGTAAAATTCCATCGTTTTTCTTTTTCTCAAATTTGATGGGCAAAGGTAACGATTTTATCACACATATCCAAAGAAACCCATATCCTTTTTTCCGTAGGCAGCGGTTTTGTTGCAGCTATTTCTCCATATTACCCAATCCCATATGATTGCCGCATCCGTTCGATTGCACTTTTCAAGGAAAAAACCTTATCAATTTGGCTCTTTTCTCCTTTTTTCATATCTTTGCACACAAATAAAAATATTGACAAAATGAACATACGTTTCAAAATGCCTAAATTCGGGCGGACGCTGACAAAAAGAACATTCTTGAAGGAACTGCTTCTGACCATCATCGCCACCACCATTTCCATCATACTCACCTTTGGTACGGCGCACCTGATCGAGAAAAATCAGAAAAAGAATGCCGGACGTCAGACTGCCATGATGATTATACACGATATAGACCAAAACGTGGAGATGCTCAGAAAAATGGCAAAGACGGAGGAAACCTGTTTCGAGGCATCGAAATACGTTCTTGACCATTTCGACAGAATTGATGACATTTCGATAGACACCTTAGGCTTAGTGGTCAATTTCTTGCTTCGGGGGGAAGGTGTCCAGTTTAATGACTCCAAAGAAAAAGTCTTCCATAGCAGTCAGGATTCATGGAAAAACATCGACAATGCCAATTTCATCGACCTCGTGCAGGATTTTTATTATCAGCGACAACTCTACGAGAAAGAGTTCAACAGTAACATTCGGTTTGTTGAACCCATATCAAAAGACAAAGAATATGAACTGATGCTTAAAGTGTCTAATTATGACCTTTTAGGCGAGCCTAGCGTCATCCTCAAAGAGTTGCTCCAAGAAGATAGGGTGAAGCTCTTCTTGCTCTTCTCATCTGCCCGTTCAAGGTCTTATTTGGCGTTGGCCGACGAATGGAAAATGATGAGCGATAAAGGGAAGTTTATCATGGGGATAACAGATGAGGAACTCAATCGTTATCTTGAGATGAACAAACACTCGGGAAAACTCATCAAAGAACGACAACTCATTGGTAAATGGGTGGACAAATCTGAAAACAGACAATTGGAACTGGAATTCCTGGATGATCACACATTTGTCTCTCATAATCAATATTACATCAACAATCCTTTCTATTTAGGGAATATCATCACCTCGAATACGTTGAAAGGTACATGGGAGTTTGAGGGCGATTCATTGGTCAGGACTTATGATGCCGATTTGGAATACGTTATTGACGACAGCCAGATTACTTACACGCCAGAGATGAAAGACTCTGTCATGAGTTATGTCGCTAACAGCAAAAGAATGGCGACAAAGGCCAAGGAAGAATTCTTGAAAAAGAACGGCAAAGTTAGAGAATCGGCCGCAATCTACATCGACAATACCGGTGATAAAATTGAAATCAATCTCAGCCCAACGGATATAATCTCCGACGTGACCACGATGTATATGGTCAGAGAAAAATAATTCTCTCAGCCCGTGTTAATCTAACTCTGGCATATAATATCGTAAATACTACAAGGGTGCTAACCATCACAGACGTAGTGGTGGCTTATTTCTCCAAACCTCCCATCAACGTTTCCATCAATTGACGGAGGCGTAATAGCCCGTAACTGCCGCTCACGCAGCTGACCTCGTCATATGTGGCCACCTCGTCGGGCTCAATACCTTGGTGCCATATCAAAAAAGGCACGGGCTCGCTCACATGGATGCGCATCTCTACGGGAGTGGGGTGGTCGGGCAATACGCAGATACATACAGGCTCATCCCAAGTCTTCACCTCTTCATAGATGGGTCCAACCATCCGGCGGTCCAGATTTTCGATGGTTTGCAGTTTCAGTTCCAAATCGCCGTCATGACCGGCTTCGTCGCTTGCTTCCACGTGCACAAACACGAAGTCTTGTCGGCGCAATGCATCAAGAGCCGCTGCCGTCTTTCCCTCGTAATTGGTGTCAAACAATCCCGTAGCACCTTCCACTTCAATGATGTCAAGTCCGGCATAATGTCCGATACCCCGTATCAGGTCAACGGCAGAGATGACCGAACCGCTCTTCACCTGTGGAAACTGCTCCTGCAATGTCTGCATGTTAGGACGGTAACCGCCGCTCCAAGGCCAGATGGAGTTGGCTTGCCGCTCACCTCTCGCTTTGCGCTCTAAGTTGTAAGGGTGATTGGCTAACAATTCCTGTGAACGGACAATCAGGTCATTGATCAGGTCGGCGGTTTCTTTGGCACTCATGCGACCATCCTCTATCGGTGCGTTCTCTTCAGGCTTCACCAACAACGGACGCCATTCCTCGTTGGGATGGTCGTGGGGTGGGGAGCACACGATATGTTTGCTGCCGCCACGGATGACCAACAGATGACGATATTGGATACCTGTGATGAATTGCACCCGTTCATTGCCTAAATGTTCGTTCAAGTATCGGATGAGCATATCGGCATCAACAGTCTGAAGATTACCACCATTATGCGTAATGATGCGACCGTCTTCCAAAGTGATGATATTACAACGGATGGCCATGTCGTCGGGGCGCATCTCATAACCGATGGAGGCTGCCTCCAACGGACCGCGACCCTCATACACTTTGTTCAGGTCATAGCCTAAAATGGCTGTGTTGGCCACTTCCGAACCAGGAGGAAACCCTTCGGGCACAGTCAGCAACCGTCCGGTTCTCCCTTCTTTTGCCAACAAATCCATGTAGGGCGTTTTCGCATACTGCAGCAGCGTTTTTCCACCCAACCGCTCCACGGCATGGTCAGCCATCCCGTCACCTAATATAATGATATGCTTCATAATCCTACTTGCTAAAATAATTCTCTCAAAATCCCAGGTTTTCCTAGGCTTTAGGGCATCCTATGCTTTCCTAGAAATACTTAGGCTTTCCTTTGTCAAAACGCAGGAGTAATCTCTTGCACGCCCTTACACATTCGCCACCGACATGATGTTGGCGAACACGCCTGCTGCTGTCACGCTAGCACCGGCGCCATAACCTTGTATCTGCATGGGATATTCCTTATAGCGCTCGGTGGTTAGCATCACAATATTGTTCGAGCCTTCCAAGTTATAGAAAGGATGGCCTTGTTCCACTTCCTGAAGTGATACGGAGGCTTTGCCCATTTCCATCTTAGCTACAAAGCGCCAACGCTTTCCTTCCTTCTCCAAACGTGCGCGGCGGTTCTCAAAATCTGCGTCAACCTCGGGCAGATGCTCCCAAAACTCTTCTACATTGCCTTCGAACAGATGGTCGGGCACAAACAGGTTCTTTTCCACATCATCCTGTTCTATCTTATAACCGGCCTCACGTGTCAGAATTACCAGTTTCCTGACCACATCGGTGCCGCTAAGGTCAATGCGCGGGTCGGGCTCGGCATATCCTTGCTCGCGGGCGCGTCGTACGGTCTCCGAGAAAGGCACATCGGCTGCTATCTCATTGAAAATGAAATTCAACGTGCCGCTCAAAACCGCTTCAATCTTGAGAATATGGTCGCCTGAGTTGCGCAGGTCATTGATGGTGCCGATGATGGGCAGGCCTGCGCCGACATTGGTCTCGAAACGGTATTTCACACCGCGCGACAAGGCGGTTTGTTTCAACCGCATATATTGTTCGTAATCTGAAGATGCGGCAATCTTATTTGCGGCGATGATATTGATGTTATGCTCTAAAAATGTCTGATACAGGCTCGCCACTTCTTTGCTTGCAGTGCAATCCACAAACACGCTGTTGAAGATGTTCATGCCTAATATCTCGTCGCGTAGGTGCGAAGGGTTGCTCGGTTCTGAGGCTTTCAATTGCTCACGGTAGTTATCCAGATCGATGCCGTCGCGGTCGAAGATGGCGTTTTTCGAACTGGCTATACCTACTACGTTCAATTTCAGACGGTTACGTTCTTTCAACTCCTCGTATTGCGAGCGTATCTGCTCCAGCAGTTTGCCGCCTACGGTTCCGGTGCCGCACACAAATAGGTTCAGCACTTTATATTCTGACAGGAAGAACGAGTCGTGGAGCACGTTCAGCGATTTGCGCAGGAATCGTGATTCCACCACAAACGAAATGTTTGTCTCGCTCGCACCCTGTGCACACGCGATGACGCTGATGCCGCTGCGACCCAATGTGCCGAATAGTTTGCCCGCGATACCAGGCGTATGCTTCATGTTCTCGCCCACGATAGCGATAGTGGCAAGGCCGCTCTCCGCATTCATGGGGAACATCGCACCGGTCAATATCTCTTTGGCAAACTCATTGTTCAGCACATTCACTGCCGACAGGGCGTCCTCGTCTCTCACGCCTATACTCGTAGAGTTCTCTGAGGATGCCTGCGACACCATAAACACGGATATGCCGTTATCAGCCAAAGCCGTAAAGATGCGGCGGTTCACTCCGATCACACCCACCATCGACAAACCTGTCACCGTGATAAGTGTCGTGCCCTTGATGCTCGAAATACCCTTGATGGGCTTACGGTCGTTCTCTATCTTTTCCTTGATAACTGTGCCGGGCGACGACGGGTTAAACGTGTTCTTGACCTTGATGGGTATGTTTTTGATACAGACGGGATAGATTGTCGGGGGATAGATGACTTTCGCGCCGAAGTTGCACAATTCCATCGCCTCGATATAACTCAGTTCGTTGATCGTGTAGGCTGATTTGATGACTTTCGGGTCGGCGGTCATGAAACCGTCAACGTCTGTCCAAATCTCCAGTACTTCGGCATCGAGTGCGGCGGCGATAATTGCAGCGGTGTAGTCACTGCCGCCGCGGCCAAGATTGCTGATCTCACCACTGTCGCGGTCTCGGCTGATGAAACCAGGCACAAGCGATACCTTAGGCAAGTCGGCAAAAGTCTCTTTTACCAGATGGTTGGTTAAGTCGCTGTCCAACACGTGCTTGCCGTTTTTGCGTTCCGTCTTAATGAAATCGCGCGCGTCAAACCATTTTGCGCCTTTCACCAGTGTGGCTACTATCTTACTGCTCAGACGCTCGCCATAACTCACTATCGCATCTTGTGTCTTCTCACTCAGGTCATGAACGAGATACACACCGAAGAAAATGCTTTTCAACTGGTCGAAAAGCGAATCTACACTGCGGAATAAGTCTTCACGTTTTTGGGGATCGGTGATAATGGTGTCTATCATTTGATAATGGCGAGCGACCATTGACTCAAATTCTTGCTTATAACGTTCATCACCCGATACCGCCAGCTGAGAGGTGGATATCAACTTGTCAGTTATGCCGCCAAGGGCACTGACTACCACTACTACAGGCTGTTGCTTGGCTTCAGCCTCTACAATTCTTTTCAAGCACTGGATGCTCTTCACGGAACCAACGGATGTTCCGCCAAATTTTAATACTTTCATTGTTCTTGTTATGTGCATTGGTACCCCTTCACAACAGGGGATTCTTCCAATTTTAAAATTATTGGGTGCAAAAGTACGAATAAGCGAGTAAAAAGCAAAATTTTTTTTTGCTTTTTCGAGCGTGAGTACTTTCAAAGGAATTAAAAGCACGAATAAGCGAGTAAAAAGCAAAATTTTTTTTGCTTTTTCCGAACGTCAGTACTTTTAAAGAAGTAAAAAAGTCAAAACAAAATACAGTTGAAAAACCAAATTTATATCAAAAATACAACCCTATTTCGCAAAAAAACGGAAAAAACTTCCATGTATCACAATTTTTTGCTAACTTTGGGCGTAATTTCTAAAAAAAGACAACGTGAGATACAAAATATCATTACTCCTCATATTTCTCATGCCGTTCATGGTCATGGCGCAGAAAATCTCTCTGGGTTCGCTCGTCACTAAAGAAGGTAACCAATATCAAGGTGAAATCGTGTCGGGCAAGGCTCACGGGAGAGGTGTCATGAATTTCAAAAACGGAGATTTATACGAAGGCGAATTCATCAAAGGAAAGCGCCAAGGACATGGCATCTATGTCTTTGCAGATGGGGAGAGATATGAGGGGCAATGGCAGAACAACCAGCGACATGGTCAAGGCACGTTCTATTTCCTCAACAACAACAAATACGAAGGCATGTGGTATCGCGACCAGCAGCACGGCAAAGGAACCATGTATTATTTCAATGGTGACCGTTATGAGGGCGGATGGTATCGCGACAAGCGTGAAGGGCAGGGGAGATACACCTTTGCCACCGGGCAGTATTATGAGGGGGCATGGAAAAACGACATGAAAAACGGACAGGGGTATTTCGATTGGGCCGACGGTTCATCCTATCGTGGTAATTGGGAAAACAATGAACGCTCAGGACAAGGCATGTATGTCTATGCCTCTGGCGATATTTATAACGGTGCTTGGACCCACGATCTTCAAAACGGTAAGGGAAAATACACATTCCAAAACGGTGACGAGTATAACGGCTCATACGTCAGGGGGGAAAGAACGGGCGAGGGTATCATACGTTTCGCCAATGGCGATGTCTATAACGGTCATTTCAATCATGGTGACCGTTCGGGCATGGGCACGTTCACTTGGAGCAACGGCGACATCTATGTCGGCAACTGGGCCAATGACAAACAACACGGAAGAGGTAAACTGACCAAGAAAAACGGCGATGTCTTCGATGGCGAGTTCCGTAACGGACAACCCGATGGCACCATTGTCTTCCACGGCCATGACGGAACCCGTTTCCGCGGCACATATAAGAAAGGACTCCGTAATGGTGAGGCCATCGAAGAGACTAAAGACGGAAAACGTTTTGAAGGCTACTACAAAAACGGTGAGCGCGACGGCAAATTCGTGGAAAAAGACCGCAATGGTCAAATCATCGCCCGTGGCACATACGAAAACGGACGAAGAATAGACCAATAGTCAGTCCTTCCCGTCCCTCCCATAGTTCCCACTACTCCCTTATCTCCCCTTCGACCCTCAACCTTTAGAACACTAAACCCTCAACCCTCAACCTTCCATGATAATCGACACCATTTCAAACTTCGAAAAGTACATCACACTCAACCCGCTCTTTCAAGTAGTGGCCGATTTCCTTCAGAAAAACAACCTCAACCAGATGGAAGAGGGAATCCACGAAATAAAAGGGAAAGACCTCTTTGTTAATATCACCACGGCTGCTGCCCGTACTATTGATGAGGCGGTGCTTGAGACCCACCGCCTCATGATCGACATACAGTTGCCATTGTCTGTCGAAGAAACTTATGGTTACACTCCAGCCGGGGATTTACCTCCTGCACCTTATGTCGAGGAGAAAGACCTTACGCTCATTCCTAGTGTCGCAGCACAGAGTTATGTCACTTGCCGGCCGGGCATGTTTGCTGTTTTCTTCCCCCAAGACGGTCATGCGCCATGCATCGCGTCTAAAAATATCAAAAAAGCAATCTTCAAAGTAAAAGCATAATAAAATACTATGGCAGAAGTTAAAAAAACAACCAGGAAACCCAGAGTAAGAGAACCCAAACACATCGGGTTGGTTCAAAATGATCCTTATCTCGAACCTTATGAGGCGGCGATTCAAGGACGTCACGATCACGCGCTCTGGAAAATTAACCAATTGACACGTAACGGAAAGACCACCCTCACCGATTTTGCTTCCGGTTATGACTTCTATGGACTCCATAAGACCGCTCGCGGATGGGTATTCCGTGAGTGGGCTCCCACAGCCACAGATATCTATCTCGTGGGCGACTTCAATGACTGGAAAGAGACTGACAAATATAAGGCTAAAAGAATTCAGGGCACGGGCAATTGGGAGTTGAAACTCTCAGAGAAGGCTGTCAAACATGGTGACCTTTACAAGATGCACGTGCATTGGGAAGGGGGCGAAGGTGAGCGTATTCCCGCATGGGCACAAAGGGTCGTGTAAGACGAGGACACCAAAATCTTCTCCGCACAGGTGTGGAATCCTGAGCCCTATCAGTGGAAGAAAAAATCATTCAAACCCAATGTCAACCCGCTGCTCATCTACGAATGCCATATCGGTATGGGACAAGATGCGGAGAAGGTGGGCACATATACCGAATTCCGTGACAATGTGCTGCCCCGTATTATCAAAGACGGTTACAACTGCATACAAATCATGGCCATTCAAGAGCATCCTTATTATGGCTCTTTCGGCTACCATGTCAGTTCCTTCTTTGCCGCATCCAGCCGCTTTGGCACGCCTGAGGAACTGAAATCACTCATCGACACCGCACACCAGAACGGCATTGCCGTTATTATGGATATTGTCCATTCTCATGCCGTGAAAAATGAGGTCGAGGGATTGGGCAATCTCGCCGGCGACCCCAACCAGTTCTTCTATCCCGGCGAGAAACATGAGCATCCCGCATGGGATTCGCTCTGTTTCGATTATGGCAAAGACGATGTCATTCATTTCCTGCTCTCCAATTGCAAATACTGGCTCAATGAGTTCCATTTCGACGGCTTCCGTTTCGACGGTGTCACGTCGATGCTATATTACAGCCACGGACTGGGTGAGGCCTTCTGCGATTACGGTGACTATTTCAACGGCCATCAGGACGATAACGCTATCTGCTATCTCACATTGGCCAACAAACTCATACATGAGGTCAACCCGCATGCTATCACCATTGCCGAAGAGGTGAGTGGTATGCCCGGATTGGCAGCTAAATTCGAGGATGGTGGCTACGGCTTCGACTATCGTATGGCCATGAACATCCCCGACTATTGGATTAAGACCATCAAGGAGGTCAGTGACGAGAATTGGAAACCCAGCAGCATCTTCTGGGAGGTGAAAAACCGTCGCAGCGACGAGAAAACTATCAGTTATTGCGAGAGTCATGACCAGGCACTTGTGGGCGACAAGACCATCATCTTCCGCCTTATCGACGCTGATATGTACTGGCATTTCAAAAAAGGCGACGAAAACGAGATGGCTCGTCGTGGTATCGCGCTCCATAAGATGATACGACTCGTTACTGCTGCTGCCATCAATGGCGGTTACCTCAACTTCATGGGCAATGAGTTCGGCCATCCCGAATGGATTGACTTCCCGCGCGAGGGCAACGGATGGAGTTATAAATATGCGCGCCGTCAGTGGAATCTCGTCGACAACAAAGAGTTGTGCTATCATTGGTTGGGCGATTTCGACCGTGAGATGCTCGCAGTCATCAAGAGCCAGAAGAATTTCCAGAAGACTCCCGTTCAGGAAATTTGGCACAATGATGGCGACCAAGTGCTTGCTTTCATGCGTGGCGACCTCGTCTTTGTCTTCAATTTCAGCCCCACACGCTCTTTCACCGATTACGGTTTCCTTGTTCCCACTGGTAGTTACGATGTGGTGCTCAATACTGATTCTAAGGACTTTGGTGGCAATGGTTTCGCCGACGACAGCGTTACTCACTTCACCAACTTCGACCCGCTCTACGTAGATGACCACAAAGAGTGGCTGAAACTCTATATCCCCGCACGTTCAGCCGTAGTGTTGAAAAAGAATTAAACCCATCTATAGTCCTATAGCCCCTATAGTTTCTATAGCCTTCTATGCAAAACGACCGTATCATTAACAGACTCTATAAACCGGTGCACTGGATGTGCGCCGGTCTTTTCTGTGTGTTCACGTTTTGCTATATTTTCTTCTATCAGGCTGATATTCTTGCGCTGGGGCAGCATGTGTTGTCTGAGGGGCAGACGCATTTCAACCGTTCCGTCGGGGCGGTGCTGCTCACCATCGCTTTGTATCTCATACATATCCCTGTCCGACAACTCACACAACTCAAAAAACGGGCATATGCCCTCAATTACTTCCCTTCTTTGCTCATACTCGCAGTCATTACGGATGTGAGTCCTACCATCGACGAGCATTTCTCTTTTGGGGCATGGATATGGGTCTTCCCTTTACTGCTGGTGGCTTTCGGACTCGCTGCCAGGTTCCTCTATCTGTTACAACCCTACGAAGAGGATTATGTCGGTTTTCCGCTTGTCTCCAAACCGGCATGGATCAATGTGGCTACGTTGCTCGTGATGTTCATTCTCACAGGTTGGGTCAGCAACCACAACGATGTGTTTCATTATCGTATGCGTATGGAGACGCTGCTCGAACAGGGACGTTTCGATGAAGCGTTGAAAGTGGCGGCGCATGTTGAGAATACCGATGCCAATCTCGATTTCTTGAGGGCAGCGGCGCTTGCAAAGAAAAAACAATTGGGGGAGCGGCTCTTCGATTATCACTTGTCAGGTTCGTCTGCTGCGATGACATTCGATGGTAAAGACGTTAAAACACTTCAGATTCCCGATAGTGTTGTCAAAAAGTACATCACTAAAGGCATGAGGACCGATATGCGTCTTGCCGCTCATCTGCTCAATCGACGCCTCGATATGTTTGCCAAGAATGTCGGCGCACTCTATAACGACTCCACCATGCCTCCCTATTATCGTGAGGCCATGGCTATCTATCGCTTGGAAAACCACATCACACCTGTTACCAGCATGGATTCCGTCGCCCTCGAGCGTGCTCGAATCTACAAACAGTATATGGATGGCGCTACGGGTTCTTCCGCCCAAATTGTTAATTTTGCCCGTCACTCACTCCCCCACACCTATTTCTATTATTATAACTATCACCCTTCCAAAAAGTGATATTCTGTGGAATTAGGTGTCATGCTGTGCCCGCCCGTACAAGCAAAGCGAGTTCAATAACAACGAATTTCACGAATTATACGGATAGCATTTTATGTGCTTATATTCGTATAATTCGTGAAATCCGTTGTCCTATAATAGTTTTAGGAGAGGGCTTAGTGTTTAGTGCCCTCCGTCCCTGATTCGAATCCGTGAAATCTGTTATGATTCGTTTAATTAGCGAAATTCGTAGTCTTGTGAAATACGTAGTCCCCAGAAACTCCCGAAATTCGTGTCTTATTTCGCGGGCAATCCCAGTTTCTCGCGGACGTAAGCCAGTGCTTTCACCCAGTCGGTGTCTAACGAGAACTGAGTCAGGAAACGGTTGTCATTGCAGTAACTCTGTGTGAACTCCGTGTCGGGATCGTTGAAACGCGGGAACAGAATACTTGCCTCCTTGAACAGCAACAGAATGTTGCGGCGGTCCTTCTCCTTCTCTGCACGGGTCAGACGGGTCTGGAAAATATGCACATAGTTGTAAAGGGCGATGGCCTGGTTGTCAATCTCACCCCATACGCTGGCGGGCACTTCCACCTTCGACAGGTCAAAATTGCCGTCAGTGTTTTCCGGGAATTGTTCCATCATCATTTTACCAGCCCAATATTTGATGGCGTTGCTCTTAAACTTCGCTATCTTGCGCACCTCAATGGATTTGCGTGCGTCATTTGCGACAGAGTCCGACATATGGATGATTTCCTTGTAGATGTCTTGTGCTGATGCACTGGTCAGACCTGCAAACAGCATCATGACCACAAATAATACCTTTTTCATCTTCATTGCTATGTGAATTGTTATTTTTCTTATTTTTAATTAGATAACTTCTATTTTTCTCTTTTATTGTGTTATGCGGGTTTACTCACCCTTCAATTGATATTGAATGCTGCAAAGATAAGGAAAAATTATTCATATAGAAGAAAAAAACGCTTTCTTTTTGCTTATTCCCTTCATTTTCGGTACGATACGCCGCTTTTAGTGTCATCCAATCAACATAATTGGGCAAAAAATGTCACTACAAGCCTCCCATTTCTCAAGGAAGTTTAATCCGATGGGTGATACACGCTGGCAATTCCTCTTCATAATGAGTCACCATCATCAGCGTTTTGTTCCTTCGGCGGCAGAATGTCTCAATGATGTCTTTCACCATCCTTCGTCTGCGGTCGTCAAGTCCGTGAAGCGGCTCGTCTAATATCAGCAATTCAGGGTCTTTGACAAAGGCGCGTGCCAAGAGTACTAACCGCTGTTCACCGCTCGAAAGCGACAGGAAATTGCGGTCTTCCATTCCGTCCAAGCCGAAAATGTGCATCCATCTTCGGCATATTTCGTAATCATCGCCACTGGGTTTGACATATAGTCCTACGGAGTCTTTCAACCCGCTGGCGACAATGCGGATGGCAGGCAGATTCTTTTTGTAGGCGCGGTGCATCTCGGGCGACACATAGCCGATATGTTTCTTAATGTCCCAGATGGTTTCACCGCTGCCACGCTGATGCCCGAACAAAGTGATGTCGCAGGCATAACTCTGCGGATTGTCGGCGCAAACCAGACTCAGAAGGGTCGATTTCCCGCTGCCGTTGGCTCCGCTTAGTGCCCACCGCTCACCGTTTCTTACCGTCCAATTCAAATCTTTCAGTATCGTACGGCTGCCGTAGCGGATGCTCACATTGTGCATTTTTACCACTTCTTCCGCCGCATAATCATCATTACGTTCTGGCAGTGAAAGTATTTGTTGCTCCCGTTCAGCGTCTAACACATGATTGGGTAGGGGAGGCCGTTTCTCCAGATATGTGGCTATTGGCGTTTTTTCGCCCGCGACCATGTCTTTTACCTCTATCACATGTGTGATAATGTCAGGCATATCGTCTTGCTTGGCCAATATCAGTATCAACTGTAGCGGGCGGTCGTTTATCAGCGTGCGGAGTAATTGTCGCAACTGTTCCCTTGTGGCTGCGTCAAGCCCGATAAAGGGGTTGTCCAATATCAGGATGCGCGGCTCGCTGAACAACGCACGGGTTAGTTGAAATTTCCGCAATTCACCGCTCGACAGCAAGATGATATACTGGTTTAAGAGCGGCTTCAAACCAAAGAGTGCATACAGATGGCTTTGCATCTTGCGGCGTTCGTCAGTGTCAGCCCCCGTCTGCAAAAAAGCACTTTCCAGCAACTGTCCGGTTGTAGGTGTGCTCTCGTCGATGTCATGCTGGTTCCAACGCTGTTGCAGATAATAGGCATGGTCGTTGTCTCCGCCATAACTGTCACGGAAAGTGATATATTTGATGTTGTCTGCTGCCAACGCTTTGGTACTCGGACGGAAGTCATATTCCACATCGTTCATCAACAATGGATGCCGACCGATAAGAATGTCTGTCAACATTGTCTTTCCGCTGCCATTATCGCCTACGATAGCGATGTGCTCACCATCGCAGATGTCGATGTTGACAGGGGCGTTCATCCGCCACTGAGGCATGCGGGTTACCCCTTCGCTGATGTGGATGGTTTTTTGCATAGACGGTCTTGATTCTTGTTCACAAAGTCTTTCCAACCACGGTAACTGGCCTGTGATGCTGGTTTGCCCATCTGCATGAAATGACAGTAGGCGGCTCCCAATGCGTCGGTGGCATCCAAAAACTGAGGCAATTCCTCCGCATTCAGTTTCAACAGACGCGTCAGCATGCCCGCCACTTGTTCCTTCGAGGCCTGACCATTGCCCGTGATGGCCATTTTGATTTTCAGAGGGGCGTATTCATGGATGGGAATGTCGCGCTGAATGGCTGCCGCAATGGCAACACCTTGCGCACGGCCCAACTTCAGCATCGACTGCACGTTCTTGCCGAAAAATGGTGCCTCGATGGCCATCTCATCGGGTAAAAAAGAATCGATAATGCCTGTCACTCGTTCAAAGATATGTCCCAGACGGAGATAGGGGTCGCTCATTTTCCGAAGGTCAATCACGCCCATAGTTACCATCTCGGCCTTATTGCCTTCGACACGTATCACACCGTAGCCCATCACGTTGGTGCCAGGGTCAATGCCTAATATGATTTTCTCTGCCTTGGTCATCGGTCCATGTAGGGATTCATGCGCAGTTCGTCGCCGATGGTCGTCATCGGGCCGTGACCGCAGTAAACGGTCGTCTCGTCGGGCAACTGGGCCAACATGCGCAGGCTTTGGATAATCTGCAACATACTGCCGTCCATCAGGTCGGTACGGCCTATGCTGCGACGGAAAAGCGTGTCACCGGCAAACAACACCCGCTCATCAGCGTCGTAGAAGCATACGCTGCCTCTGGAGTGACCGGGTGTTTCGATAACCTTCCAAGTGTGAATACCAAAGGTCACGGGCTGTTCCTCGCTCAGTATTTTTCCTACTGGCGGCATCTCATAGTTCAAATGCATGCCGTAGAATGATTCCGCTTGGCGTTCCAAGTGGCTCATCATCTTCTCGTCGCCTTGGTGTACCTCTGGTGCCAGAGCAAATGCCTCATAGATGGTGTTGTTGCCGAAATTATGGTCTAAATGACCGTGCGTGCACAACAGATGAATAGGTTGCAAACCGTTTCCATGGATATAATCCACAATGGCATGGCGCTCTTCTTCGTAATAGGCACCGCAGTCGATGATGACGCATTCACAAGTCTCATCGCTTACCACATAGCAGTTTTCCTGCAACATGTTGCACACAAAAGTCTTTATCTTTAACATAATGATATTCTTGTTTACTTGTCTCTCCCCTCTAAAATTACTCTACCTCTGCTCTTTTAGGAAACTGTTCTCTTGCCCCTATCTTACACCCTCACGTAAATCAAATATTTCTCCTTAAACCATTCTTCTTCAAACCAGGTACTGATGGGCGTTACCTCGGCAGTTCGGCGGAATGGTTGTATCTCGCTTTCCACATTACCGCCTTTCAGGCAGATGATGCCGTTCATCATGGCGTTTTTTTGTTCTTTCGAGATGTTTTTCCTCACGATTTTCATCAGGTCGGGTAGGGGCATCACCGCACGGCTGACGACAAAATCATATTTGCCTTTTTCCTCTTCACCGCGCAGATGCACGGCCTCCACATTCTTCAGTCCGATGGCATTTGCCACTTCCGTTGCCACGCGTATTTTCTTTCCTGTGCCGTCAATCAGACGGAAACGCGTCTCGGGAAACAGAATGGCAAGCGGAATGCCGGGAAAACCGCCTCCCGTGCCGAAATCCAGTACCGAGGTGCCAGGACGGAAATGGATGGCCTTACCGATGCTAAGTGAGTGAAGCACGTGATGTTCGTACAAGTTGTCGATGTCTTTGCGGGAAATCACGTTGATTTTCTCGTTCCACTCATGATACAACGCGTCCAGCATCGACAATTGCCGCTGCTGTTCTTCACTCAGTCCTTGAAAATATTTTAATATCTGTTCCACTAAATTCGTGATTTCTAATTTCTAATTCGTAATTCTTACCTCTCCCTTTTCTCTCAGGGTGATTTCTCCCGGTATGTAGATAAAAGCGATGCCCTCTTCACCGATGAGGAAGTTTTCTGGCGCATAGAATTCAGTATGCGTGAAATAACCTTGTTCGCGCAGGGCGATGGTGTCATTCAATGACAGGTCTTTTGCCAATTGTCGGGCCAGGTCCTTACCAAGTTCGTCCAACTCTTCCGAATCGTACAGATTCCAAAGGTGTATCATCTGCCCAGTTTCAGCGTCGATGTTCAATACCAAAGTGAAATCCGTTTCTTCTGCTCCAATGTTTTCTTTGATATGGGCGATGTAGTTGATGATACCGTTCTTCTCCATTCTCACCTCCGTGTCTGCAGAATAGGACAAGTTGGCTGTTCCGGCTTTCGGCTCTTCCTCATACACTTTCCCGTAAAAAGCACGGTAATCGGCGAAATAACGCTTGATAAACGAATCGACGGATGCTCGGGGTACAATCTTCTCGTCTGTCAGCGACAGATAGTCTGCTGGCAATACGCCGCCGCGTAGCACACTGTCGTTGATCATTTCGCTGTTAGGACCGACTGCTGTCTTCACATTCAGGTGTATGTCGCATTTGGGCGAATTGGCGTCTTTATTCAATGCCACAACAGTATCGACCACGATGCTGTCAAATGACAAATCGTAGTCAGCCACAGTCTTCTTGCCTCCACAACCAATGAGGAGGAACATCAAAATAATGATTATACCCGGCAATTTTCTCATCACACGGTCTTTACGGCTGCAAATATATACAAAAAACTCGAGTCTTATTTCTGTCAGATTAAGATTTTACGTTTTTTTGTGATAATCGTTTCGAGTATTCAACATTCGTTCTATGCTCATTCTGCCGTCCTGTCACCTTCTCCGCTGGCTGTTTCGCCGTCGCTACCCTGCTCACCTCCCATTTGTTAATGCATAAAAAAGGCAGGCCCCATATAAGGCCTGCCGATAATGATTTGACGATACTGATGTTCTTATTCTGGCAACGTGTCGCTCAACGGGTCATACAATCCGTCGGCGTTGCGTCCTAAGTCGTGCCAACCCACTGTCTGGTGAAGTGTGGGGTTGGTTTGCATCGCATTTTGGCGCAGACCGAGGAAATAATACGTCGGACGATAGTTGATGGTCAGAGCGTCGTCGTTACCGTCGGTATTCACGTCTTTGCGCTGCAGATAGGTGTCGTAGAAGTTGGCGAGGGCCTCCACTTTCGGGTCACCGTAGGAGCCATTATTGTAGGTGATGTCCTCGTCAAGTGTTAATGCAGCGGGACGGTTTCCTGTCGTCGGATCGGTGGCACTGGCTGAGACGCAATACATCACAATCTGATGACGTTTCGTGCCGTTCAGCGGTTTCACACCCAGATAGGTGCAGGTATTGCCGCCAAAGCCTGTCAATGCCCAACTTGATTTGATAGTGCTCTGCCCGACGCCGCCGTCGAACAGCATCCAGCGGTGCATCACGTCGTAGCGGTCGCCCTCGTAGGCCAGTTCTATCTGACGCTCATACAGAATGGCGGCAAACAGACGCTGACGGTCGCCGTTGATACCGGCGGGCAGACCATAGTTGTTCTCGGCTGTATAACCCACACGTTGGCGGATTTTCTGAAGGGCTTCTATGGCCTCGTCAAAGTGACCGGAACCGCAAGCAGCCTCTGCAAAGTTGAGCAATACCTCGGTATAACGCATCGAGATGAGCGGGGCGGCACTCTTCATGAATCCCTTCGGATTGCTTTGGCTGTTGATATAGACATAGAACGGGTTGGCATTCAGGTAAGCGTCATCAGAGCGCTTGCGTACAAACACGGAGTGGCCGCCGGCCTTATCGGTGCTTTGTGACAACAGGTCAGCCCAGTAACCGTTCGACGTGGTTGCCTTCTCCAAGTCTTCGGCGTTGTCATTCCACATATAACTCCAAAGCGAATACTGGGTGCCCGTGGTATAGACGTCAGTGGGGATGATGCCGTAGAGCGATGCGTCGGTCAGGTTGACACCGCTCTCGTTGAACTGCCATTGCACGCCGGGGAAGGCGAAGGTGCGATAGAAGCGCGGGTCGCGGTTGAGCCAGAATTTCTTCTTGTCGTAGGCAATGCTGCTCTCACCGGGTTTCAGGCCATCGGCCATCGGGAAGAGGTCAACCATCTCTGCGGTCGGGGTGTAACCGCCGCCGCCATTGGTGTTGCGTGGACGGATGCTGTGCTCCCAACGATTGTATTTTCCATAGTCGGGCTGACCCGACACGTTGTCCTTGGTGTTGTGCAGGGTGACAAATACGGCTTCGCTCACACTGCCGTCGCTGCCGATGTAGTTGAGCCAAGTCTTGGCCCAGTTGGCGGCATTCTTCTCGCCACCGTTGCCTGAGTAGGTCAGACCGAATTGTCCGGATTGCAATTTCTCCAAAGCCAGTTTGTTGGCCTCGTAGGCTGCCGTCCAGCGGGTCTGGTCGTCTGTGCGGTTGAAGACGGGGCTGGCATATTCCAGCAACATCTTGCCTTTAAGTGCCTGTGCCAGACCACTGGTGACACGGCCGAAATCGTTGGCCTCGTTCGACCAGCGGGCGGGCAGCATCTCTGCGGCACGGTCTAAATCGGCACAGATAAAATCTACGCAGTCTTTTGTCGTCTGACGAGGCACGATGAGTGAACTGCCGTCGCCATTACCCAGAATGGGGTCTTGCACATGGTCGATAATAGGTACACCACCATAGATGCTGACCAGATGGTAGTACATATAGGCACGGAAGAAGTAGGCCTGCCCCAGCAATTCATTCTTCTCATTCTGAGAGAGGGCGTCTGCCTTCTCCACGTTCTCAATGACATCATTGCAGTTGCGGATATGTCCCCAAGGGCTGTAGGTGTCGTTGGCCACATAGAAGAAATCGAAGTTACTGGTTGTGAAGTTATAGGTAATCTCTTCCTCGGGATTCACGAAGATAGAGAACCCGCCATACTCCTCGGTGCTCTTTGACCATTTGTCGGGATTGCCTACCGGGGTCCAGTCGTTGGGCGAGTTGGTGCCGTTGCCGTCACCACCGCTCGAGATGGGAAGCATCCAATAATAGATGTTGTTCAGACGTTCCAACGCACCATTATAATCACTATAGACGGTGGTCTGGTCGAAGTTGCCGTAGTTCTTCTTCTCTTCCAAGAACTCGTCGCTGCAAGCCGCCAACGAGAGGGCGGCAAGGGCCACAACCAGAGACTTTTTCAATATAATCTTGTTTTTCATCTTGTATGTCCTCATTTTTTAGATTAGAATGATACGTTGATACCCATCGTAAACTTGCGCAGGTTGGGATAACGGCCATAATTGCCGCCCCATGATGCCCAACTCTTGTCGGGGTAGTTGTTGATGAAGTTGATAGCGTTTTGTATCGTCAGGTTCAGACGTACGCTGCTGATACCAATGGGCTTCACCCACTTGCCGGGAAGTGCATAAGCCACAGTCACATTGCGTAAGGTCAGTGTGGAGGCGTCAATCAGCCAATAAGAGGAGGCTTGGGTGTTCACGTTTGAATAGCGCATATTCGGCATCTTGGCGGCTTGGTTGGCGGCTACTGTGATGCGGCCGGAAGCGTCATAGATGTCTTCATAGTTGAACATATCGCTAAACGAAGAGGGCATGTTCTCATACTCGTAGTTGTTGCCGGCTTGACGATAGTCGGTGTTGATCAATGCCTTGGCACCCCAACCGGCACTCAGTTGAGCCGAAAGGGAGAAACTCTTGTACGAACCGCCCAGATTAATTGTGAAACCGTAGGGGTTGCTCGAATATTCTGACAGACGTATAAAGTCGTTGCCTGCGGTCACCTTGCCGTCTTTCGGACCATAGGTGCCGTCACCGTTGTTGTCGCCTTGGATGTCTTCATAAATCAACATACCCGGACGAACCTCACTCTTTGTCATACCCAGATATTCCGTGATGTTGTTCTGCGTGAAGTACTCTTCAATCTCTTGATAACTGCGGAACATTCCGAGACATTTGAAACCCCATACGCCACGGTCGGTACGCTCACCATAAACCATGTCGTCATATTCGGGAATGGCCTGGAAATTGGTCTTCAACATCTTGTTGTCGCTGAAACCGGTGGAGAGTTTCACCCAGTAGTTGATGTCCTGACCAATCTTGTCGCGCCAGCCAACGTTCAACTCCCAACCCCAGGCGTCCAACTCACCGTAGTTCTCAGGAGTGGCCTGTGTACCAACGGTGGTGGGGAACATCGAGGTGCCGGTACGGGTGGCGAACAATTCGCGGCCGCGGTCGTAGTAGAAGTTGAAGTCGAAGGTCAGACGGTTGCGCAGGAAGTGGGCGTCAAGACCGACGTTGGTCTTATACGTCTTGTCCCAGTGCACGTCACTGTTCACACCGGCTTTCGGCATAATCAGACCGATACCAACATTGCTGTTGATGCCGCTCGTGCCAAAGATGGCGCCACGGGCCTGGTCGCGGTTATACAATTGGGTCCAGAGCCATGCGCGGATGTTGTCGCGGCCCATCAAACCCCAAGAGGCACGGATTTTCAAGTAATCCACCCATTTCACTTTCTCTTGGAACCAACTCTCTTCAGAGATGACCCAACCGGCACTGAACGACGGAAATTTACCCCAGTAGTTCTTCGGAGCGAATTTGGTCGAAGCATCAGCACGGAACAGGAACTCGAACAGATATTTGCTGGCGTAGGCGTAGTTGAAACGTCCTACATAGGAGAGCATGCCACTCTCACCACGACCGAAAGCGGTGTACGGGTCGCCTGTGGCAGAGGATGACTGACCGTCTTGATAAGGAATCAACTGGGTCTTACTGCCGTCCAAGTCTTCGTTCCAAGCCTCAGTTTTCTCCAAAGAGAAGAGTCCGCTCACGTCATGCAAACCAAATGTGCGGGCATATTGCAGGGTGAAGTTGAACTGATAACTGTCGCTGCGGGCGAAGGTGCGACGGGCCATACCGCCATTGCTCACCAAACGCAGCACACTCATCGTTTCGTCGTTATACACAGCACCCTCGCCCGTGTAGAGGTGGTTACCGCTGCCGGTGCGATTCAACATGCGATACACGTCTTGGATGGTTTGGATGGTGTTGCTCTGAGAGTTGCCGATGGATTTTGAGTATGACACCTTGGCCGACAAACCTTTCAAGGGCTTCACCCAGTCGAAATCCAACTCGATGCTTCCGTTGATGTTCAGGTTGTTAGTACGGTTCAGAGTGTAGTCGTCATGAGCCTGCACGGCGGCAAAGTTATACAACTGTGTGGCACTGGTGGGAATGCCGTTCTCCATACCGCTATAAACGAGCGGATAACCGCCCACATAGTCGGGCACAAAAGGCAGGTGGGTCATCAGCCACTTGTAGTCGTAGTCGCTGCCGCCTCCCTGTGGAGTGGTGGAGTTGGTCTTCTCTCCCCAGTCGCCGCTTACCTGAACGGCGGCTTTCACGTGCTTGCCGATCTTGGCATTGATGCCGGCGCGGAAGTTCCAACGGTCATAGTCCAGACGGCCGATGTTACCTTCTTGGGTGTAGTAGTTCACACCGGCGAAATAGGTGGTGCGGTCGGTACCACCGTTGATATTGAGGTTATGACGCTGTGTGAGGGCTGCAGACCATTCTTTGTCTAACAGGTTGTAGTTCAAGGAGCGTGCGGCTTCCATCTCATCGGCTTGGAACAGATGTGTGCGCATCTCGATATTGTCTTGAGTCGAGGTGTTGGCGGCGCGCATCGTGTTATAAACCTTCATATAGTCATAACTGCTGAGCATCTTCGGTGTGTAGAGGGCATCGGTCCAACCCAACTGACCAGAATAACTGATTTTCGGGGCTCCGTTTTCACCTTGCTTGGTTTTCACCAGCACCACACCATAACCGGCACGGGCACCATAAACGGCTGCCGAGGCGTCTTTCAATATGGTGATACTCTCTACTTCAGAGGCGTCGAGGTTGTTGAATGCCGTCTCGGTCGAGATGAATCCGTCGATAACATAAAGTGGGGTGGGGTCGGGTTCACCGCCACGGGTGGCATCGGGAGTGGTACTCTTGGCCAGCACATCGCTCTGACGGATATTCAGTGAGGGACTTTCACCGGGACGTGTTCCGTTGGCATTTACGCTCACACCGTTGAACATACCCACGAGGGCATCACCCAGACTACCTACAGAGAGGTCTTGGATGTCTTTCGGCGAGATGGTCTCCACGGCACCCGTCACATTCTTCATCTTCTGTGTGCCGTAACCCACAACCACCACCTCCTCGAGGCTTTGGTTGTCTTCTTGCATACGAACCACACCGCCGGGTTTCACCACCTGTGTCAGATAGCCGATATAACTGATCTCTACCTTGGCATTGGCGGGTACTGACAGTGAATAATTACCGTCGATGTCTGTCACCGTGCCACCTGTGCCGCCTACGACTTTCACCGTGGCGCCGATGGCGGGCTCGCCGTTCTCGTCGAGCACAGTGCCGGTCACCGTCTTATTCTGGGCCCATGCCAATGCTGGTATCAGCATCAAGGCAAAGGCCAAACATAGATTGATGAGTGTTCTTTTCATATCGTGTGTTCTTTTATATTCATTACTTCAGGTTGTCTCTCTTTACAGGTTGGGCAGACTGTAGCCCGACTGCCACCAGCGGGGATCACCCGTCTGGCGTGACACCTGGTCCGCACCCGTCGGGGTGAAATTACCGTTGACAGGGTCAACAAATGCCGGGTCGGTTTGCAGAGCGTTGTTACTCAGGTCATATGTGTTGGTTGAGAATCCCTCTGTCTCGGGTGCTCCGTTAAACCAATAGGTGTTGTAACCCCATGAATTTTGGGCAGTGTTGTTCTGACGGCCTACAAAACGTCGGGGCACCTGTCCGCTTCCACATTCCACGAAGATGTTGTTGCGGATGTCGTAGTTTGAGGTGTTACGACCGTCGAAACCGCTGTGATTGGCCATCTGGCCTTCCTTGGCGATGTTATAGAACGTGCAGTTGACGATGTTGATGGAGTTGGTCAGATAACCGGCACGGTCGCAGCGCCCAGCGTTGTTGTAACGGATGAAGTAGTTTACTTTGTTGTCTGTGGCTCCCCAGAACGTGGTGTTCGTGGCTGTGAAGTCGTTGATAAAACCGCCACCGTCGTAAATCTGGAAATAAGCCTGCGAACTCATCTTGTCATCGGGAATGAATTTCACCACACTATTGTTGATAGAGAAGTCCTTCACGCAGTATTTTACCTTGTTGTCATACAACAGGTTGCGGACCACATTCATGATATAGCAGTTCTGAATGGAAATAGGCTCGGTAATCTGATTGTGGTTGTTGTTGTCGGCATCTAAAATGCTGGGGTCGGGATTAGCACTCAGTGCGATGACTGGTTGGGTTGAGGCGGCGCAGTTGAGTGTGAGATACTTCAATTTGAAACCGCTGCATGTGGCCAGCGAACCAGCCTCGCCATAGGTGATGACTGCGTTGTTGGTCTTGCTAACTGTGCGAAGCGTTACCTGATGCTTGCCGAAATCGACCAGACCAGAAAGAGTGTACTGGCCGCCTGGTGTGAGATCGAAGTTGAGGTTCTCTGCGGGTGCATCATCGGGGATGGGATGCTGCTGGAAATACTCGTAGATGTCGCCTTCGGGGATGGCGGCAAAACTGGCCTCGAAAGTACTGAACAATTTCTCTGTAGCCGTGGCGGCATCAGTGTTGTTCTTCGAGGTGTCGCCCAAAGCGCGGATGGTGAATTTGTAACTCATGTCCTCCTCGCGTGGTGCTGTCAGCAAACAACCGTCAACGATTTTGGACACGATGGGGTTAGATTCGTCGCTCATGTCATAGAGCGTCACCTCATAACCTCTGGCACCATAGACCACGGGCCAAGCAATGGTCATCTGGTCACCGGCCGTGTTGGGCGTAATGGTGATTTCACCTTCTGCTGGTGATACCATCTGGCTGTTGTGTACGCCGCTGTCGTACTTCTCGTCGCCGTCATAGGTATCAGCACAGGAGGTAGCGAGCCATGCACCTGCGGCAACGGCCACAATAGCACACAGCTTCTTGCTGGATACAAATAGTGCTTTGTTCATAAGATAATATTAAAGTTATACATGTATAAATTTCAATAGGTCTTTTACAAAAAATCCGATAGGTTTTTAGTAGATGTCAGGATGTTCGCACACCCTTGTTATTTCTATGACGCATCTGTCTGCCTTTTGTAATCAATAGTATCACATAAAAGCATCATATTGTCATATGGCGTGACAGGATAAAATCGTGAAAAAAGTTGTATAAGCAAAAAAGCAAGTTATTCAAAATTCGTTCAATTCGCGAGATTCGTAGTAGATATGGTCAAATTGTTTGTGGTGATAATCGAAGCGAATATCAGATACAATAAAAGGAGGCACTGTTTTAGCGCCTCCTTGATAGTATAAAGTAAAGTCTGATTTACTTGTTCACCATTTTCTTGCCGTTCTGAATGACAATGCCCTTGGTGCCCTTCATAACACGCTGGCCAGCTAGGTTATAGAAGGGGGCATTCTCGTTATCGGCAGTGTTCTGCAACTCATGGATGGCTGCTGTAGTATAAGTGAAATCATATCCGCCGAAGCCCACCTGAGAGGTGTCTTGGAAGAGCCAATAACTGTTGCCTGCGCTCACGTCGAAAGTAATCCAGCCCCAGAATGCTTGGTTGCCTGCGTCGATGATGCTCTCAAGGATGGCAATCTCGCGCTCTTTGTCAGCGTCGGTGAAATCGGGGTTGTCATTGATGGCTGCAATCTTGTCGGCCATGGCTGCATCGTGACGTGCTTTTAGTTCCTCAGCGGTGAAGAAAATCTGATATTGCTCGTAAACGGGGTTACCCTGATTGTCCAATTTCGGTTCGCCTGTCTCGGGATCGATGGCAGGAGTGTCGTAGTTGGCACGCTGGCCGTTGACATAACCTTCTGCCTGATAAGGCACCATGGCTTTCGTAGCATCGTCAATCACATAGGTGTGGCGGCTACCTTTGTTGGCCCAGATTTGAACTTTCAGTGTACCGTTAGCTTTCGGGGTGAACTTGTAGTACAGACCAGTGACAGGCATGGTTTCCATGCCGGGCAAGTAAGAAATGGTCTTTTCGCGCCAAATCTCCTCACCGGTGCTCTCACGGACAATTTTCTCTTTGTCAAACACCACGTATGGATTGCCGGTGCCAGCCAGGAAATAAAGTTTGGTTCCTTCAGCATCATTGATGTCAAGTTTGTTGTTCTTGTTCTCCCACTTGATGTCGTTCCAGGCAATGACGTTTCCGTTTTCATCCCATCCTCCATCGTCCCATGACTTCGGGGTGGCACCGCCCACGGCCTGCAAGTCCATATTTTCCGTAGCAATGTTGACTACCGATGTTCCATTTTCATCTACGTTTGTAGCCACATTGTTGGCATCCACCACGGCAGCGAACTCGGGGGCAAGGGTAATTTTATCGTCGTTAACGATGATGGACTTGTAACTTTCAACAGATTGTGCGTTCATGCTCATGGCAGTGAACACTGTTGCGATAAGAGTAAAAAATTTCTTCATAAGCAGTTTAAGATTTGTTTGTAATTAAATGAATTCTAAATAGTCGTTTTTAGCGTCCTTTTAACAAAGACACACAATTTCGTTTCAAAATTAACGATTACAATTGATTATTGTAATCACACACTTGGTGATTTAGAGAAAATTATAATTATTTAACGGTTTAACGCCCGCAAGTGATTACAGCTGAAATATCATTTATGTCAATTACTTTCAGAAAAAGTTTCGCAGAACATGTCACTGAATTCCGAAGTCTTGTTGCTGTTTTTCCACTTCATCGAGCATCTTCTTGCGTTCATCTTCTGTCATCTGAACAGCAGCGGGCCGGCCAGACATGTCGTTTCCTTGTTGGGTAGAATCACTTTTCTGCCATACGCCCTGCGGACCGATGGGGGATTGGTCGCGCTGACAGAAACGCATAGGCGATGGCACACTCTCTATCTCAAGTGTGTCGGCTGTCGGTGCATGAACTCCTTCAAATGCGGGACGGGCAATAATTCGGATCTTCCCGGCCCGATGGGTACTGCGGATGAGCACAGGAGCACTGCCCCATTCCACAATACGCGGGTTGGCCATGACACGACCGTCGTCGATGATGCTCCCTTCACCTTCGACCGTAAAGGTGATATATTCCCGGGCATTGCGACGGACATTCCCGTTGTCGTCGGTCACCTCAGCCACCACCACGATAAAGTCGCTTCCGTCGGCTATCAGTTGTTTGCCCATTTCGTCGGCATACAACCGTATTTTTGTGCTCCTACGGGCGGGCATCTTCTTCTCGCTGCACACCACGCGGCCGTCTTTGATGCCTTCGGCCACAAACGTCACTTTCTGCCAGTTGCGCTCGGTGTAGCTGTGTTCTCGAGCCTTCCAAAAGTCCCAGAATCCCCGGAATATGACGGGCTCATTTGGGGTTCCGTCTTGATGATGCACCACGGGCAAGGTTTGCGTCTGCTCGCCCTCGAAGGCTGTTAGTCTTACACTGTCGCAGTTGCTGAATACCACCACGTCGGCATCTGAGTATTGTGTCATCTCATGTGCGATAAACACCACCGGTTCGATGCTGTTCTGAGAACGGAACATCTCGAAGGCATATTTCTTTTGGCGGAATGCGTCGTAAATGCCGCCGAGATATGCGTCGGGATGATAACCGCGTTGGTGGTCGAAAGGATGCCACTGGCAGCCGCCGATAAACTGCCGCTGGCCAAGATACATCATGCCGTAGGTGTCGGCCAATGACAGGGCAGCGGTCAATTGTGCTTTCTCGCCCCATCCACGGGCTGCACGGTTGATGGCGTTGTGCGCATACCAGTCATCCACATATTCGCCCCATTCGCGTGTGAAAATACATTTGTCGGTGTCCAATGTGCCTTTTCCGATGTTGTCGGCCCAGTCGTAAAGCACATCGTAGTTGTCTTTCACTCCCTCGGAATTCATGTCGGCTGCTGCCACAGGACGGTTGGGGTAGGGGTATTCTTCGCGGGTAATCTGCAGTGCCTGCAGTGCAAAGTCTTTAGGGTATCGTGTCTCATTTAGAATTGGCTCCCACATCAGCACACTCGGGTGATTCCTGTCGCGACGGATGATTTGGCGGGTATTCTCATGAACCATTTCTCCCCATTGCGGGTCTTTGTTCCAATATTGCCATCCGGGGGTGGGTACAATTACAAACAAACCCAATTCGTCACAAGCGTCCATAAACGACGGGTCTTGCGGATAGTGTGCGGCGCGGATAATGGTCAAGCCGGCATCTTTCAACCGTTTCGCGTCACGCCACTGCTGACTGTTGGGCAAAGCGTTGCCCACATAGGCAAAATCCTGATGACGGTTGCCGCCCACCAACTGATGATAGGGCTTGCCGTTCAACCAGAAACCGTCTTTGCCTTTGAATTCCGCCTTTCGGATGCCCATGCGCACGATTCCTCCATCAACCGTCTTTTTCCCTTGCTTCACCTCTATCTCCAATTGATACAGGTAAGGATCTTCAGGTGACCACAGATGAGGATTATTAATCGTGGTATATAGGGTATAAACTGTGGTCCCCCTCTTGTCTCTAATGTTAGCCCCCCTCTTATCCTCAATGTTAGCCCCCCTCTTATCCCCCGAGGGGGAAGTTTTAATTACTTTTAGATTGGAAACTACTCCCTCCCCTCGGGGAGGGCTGGGGAGGGGGCTTTTCCCTCGGGGAGGGCTGGGGAGGGGGCTTTTGAGGCTTTCTAGGTTCTTTATCTTTCCCACAACCTTAACTCCTTCATCTCCCTCTATCTCCACTTCCACAAATACCTCTGCTTTTTTCTCACTAATCTCTCCGTAGTGAACGAATACACCGCCGCCTGCTACCTGTCCACGTTCGTTAGCGTCTGTGATATGTACGGGCGAACGGCCGATAAGCCAAACATCGCGATACATGCCGCCGTGATATGCGAAATCAAGTTGACTCTGCTTCTTTCCTGGTGGGTAGTTCTTGTCATCGCTGTTGTCAGCTTTCAAGGCTATCAGACATTCGTCACCGCTTTTTACTCCTTCTTTCGACAGGTTGATGATAATTGGCAGATAACCCCCAAGATTCTCTTTCACCTTATGACCGTTCACATACACCTCTTGCTTGCCCATGATGGCTTCAAAATAGAGAATGATGTCCTTATTTGCCATGTCTTCAGGAACGGTAAAGTGCTTCCTGTACCAGCACACGCCCTGATAATTGCGTCCGCCGCTGGCTTCCGCTGGTTCCAGTTCCACGCTGTGGGGCACACACACGATTTCCCATGCCGTGTCGTCCATATCCACGGCTTCACCCTGAGCCACGTTGCCCAAATGAAAACGCCACCCGTCATTGAAGTTATAGACCACCCGGCCTGAGTTTTCCAAGGGATACAACCCTGCCACCGACACCTTATCGGCGAGAGATGTCACTTGTGCAGTTACCATCATGGCTGACATGATGAATAGATAGAGGATGGTGATCTTTTGTCTCATTGATAAGTAGGCTTTCGTCGTATTTAGATTATATATTTTAAATTAATCCTAGAAAATGGGAAACTACTCCCTCCCCTCGGGGAGGGTCGGGGAGGGGGCTGTCAACTCCACATGTTTCACCCTTTGCCTCCTCCAAGTGTAAACAACATGGATATGTCCGTCGCGACTCTGGATGATGGAGGGATAGGAATACTGCGACACGGGACTGTCTTCCAAAGTTATCCAATGGTTCCAGTTCACACCGTCTTTGCTCAGTAGGATGGACAGCGGTGTACGCGCGCCTTTCTCTTTTGTCGGCTCAATGGGCCAGTCATTACAGATCATGGCAAACGTTCCGTCTTTCAGTGTCACTGCATCGATACCGCTGTTGTTATTTGGTGTCTCTATCAATTGCAGCTTGCTCCAGGTCATTCCGTTGTCGCTGCTGTAGGTGACGCCGATATGGCGGCTGCGGGTGCGGCTGAGGGCTTCCAAATGGCCGTCGGGCAATACTATGATAGAAGGTTGAATGGCCTTCACTCCATCATCTGCTGCCACGAAATCGGTGCGTTTCCACGTCTTCCCCAAGTCATCGCTGTATTCGAAATAGAGTTTCCATCCGTTGCGTTCATCACTCGTAGGGGCTATCAACCGACCGTTGTTCATCACGGGTTTGTTCTTCACCGGTCCGTACATTCCTTCTTCCAGCGGTTCACGCTTGCCCCAGGTCTTTCCGCCGTCTTTTGAGACGACGCGCCAACCTTTCCAACCAGCCACATTCGGTCCTATCTTGAAATAAAGGTGCAGGTCACCGTTGGGCATCTCAAAGAGCACAGGATTCCAACAGGCTTCGCGATATTGTTCACCTATGCTTGCTTCGCCACGGTTGCCGGTCCATCCGGGTAGTGGTGTGAACTGTCCGTTGAAAGCGGGTTTCGTGCTACTCGTCACCTGACTCTCCTTTCCTTGGGGATTGGGCTGGAGCGGTTGTGGTTCTACACCGTCGGCCACCATTTGTGGTTTCGTCCATTCTCTGCTTCCTTTGGGCTTTCTGCTTACCCAGATACATACGTCGGGGTTACGCTCTTTCGTTCCGCCGAAATAGGTTGCTACGAGGTCGCCTTTCTTCGTCTCTACGATGCTGGCGGAATGGCATTGCGGAAAATCGGCCTTTTCATAGAAAAACTCATCGGCTATCACTTCCGACGAGCGCTGTGGCGTTTTCACGGTGAAGTCATATTGACCCGAACCGATCTCTTTCTTTTCACCGTTGGGCATCATCAGGGTGGCGGTTGTGTTGGCAGGTATCTCCACATGCCAAGTCAATTCTCCCTTTGCTTTTTGCCAACGGCTAACAATCTTGCCGTATATGCTTTCATAACCGACATCGATAT
>JAEEGL011627408.1_pt1 | contig 29105 bp, 38 predicted proteins | sample 9134231 | NCBI WGS metagenome assembly JAEEGL01 (sample SAMN16246548, study PRJNA631951) | gut metagenome | biome: gut microbiome; feature: rumen; material: fiber-attached | host: Bos | place: Iran: Karaj | collected 2018-10 | reverse complement strand
ATGCTCGTCACACCGTCTGGTATCGTGACCGACGCGAGGTTAGTACAGTTCCAGAAAGTGTTGCCTCCGATTCTCGTCACACCGTCTGGTATCGTGACCGACACGAGGTTAGTACAGTTACTGAAAGCATTGCCCACGATACTTGTCACTGGCCCGTCGAACTTTATCATACCCTTTCCATTTGTATAAGTATTGGAAACAATGTTTGCTCCGAAACCACTTGTACTATTTGGAGTAACCACGTTCCCGTCCGATGATGTGTACCATATTTCATTATTGGGTATTGATTGACTTATTAATAGTCCATCATTTTCCTTAGTGTATGAAAGTATGTTATCGTATGGACGGCCATTTACCACGGATGTTCTTTCGTTCACTGTGTCAAAAAGCCTTATGTGTTTCATATTTGATTGTTTTTAATTATTCTCAGATGGCTCTTCAGGTATCTGAAGCGTCATGTATCTTTTTAGATTATTTAAAATATCATATTGACCTGCGGAAATAGGTATTTTAATATCATCCAATATACTACAATCCGAAAAGTCACGCTTCATTACCTTGAAAGGATCCTTTCTCATATCGTCTACTACCTTATTAATTCTGTCATTAAGACAGGATATAGTATAAAATATGCGTATGGATATGTTTTCAGGATTATTTGTAAACTCACCTATCCCTGAAACGTTACCATCTGGTAATGTAGTTGTATAGTTATTATTTCCATTTGAAAATCCTATCATTACGTCGTGTTCTTCATAAAGCCCATCAAATAATACGTTATTATCTATCAGCTGTTTTTTTATCATTACAACATATCCATTACAAAGTTTTTCTTTAAGTTCAATAGATTTTTCATAATCTTCACCACCTGAACACTCAGCATGTTCAATGGGGAATACATAATAATCATTCCATATATCGTATATAAGACTACCACATTCAAAATCAAAATTGTATAAATAACCATCATTACAATTAAACGCCATATATGATGTAAATTGGTTATGAATATCAATTTCAACGGCACCTCCTATAGTTGGAACTGACATATTGAAATCAATAGTTCCGTTACTAATGTTACGTATTCTAATTCCATAATATAGATTTATAAAATTAAGATATGGAATTATTGACTCATAATCAAAATTACTGGCAAGATAATTTTGAATTGCACAAACTTTTTCTAATATCTGCCGTGCTGTTACAGTATAACCATTATGATTTAATTTAACACCACCAAATGAAGGTGTGGAAGAAGAATCAACAGAAACCGGAACATATTCAAAATCATTGAATGACTCTCCGTAATATACGTATTTTCCATTCAATCCATAACGTGGCCATCCAAGTGATGACAAATGTTCATCAGATGCATATAATTGTTCCACGGATACTTGTTTATCAGTTGCTATTACTTCCGCCATTGATAATCCGATTGGATCGGGTGTCAAATCATGTAGTTTTGTACAATAATGGAAAGCTACCGGCCATACCTTTTCAACACTATCCGGTATTGTTATTGAAGTCAATTCAAAACATACACCAAACGAAAATGGCATTATATCAGTCACATTGTTAGGTATAACTGTATTTTTACAACCAACATACAATTTATTGGTTGAAGTTTCAATAATGGCATTACAATTGTCCCTACTATCATAGTTATTATTATTTGGACTGACTTCTATAGAAGATAAACCAGTGCATCCGACAAAAACGGTACACATATCGGTGCCATCATCAATAATACTGGTTATTCCACTAACCCCACTACCTATTTTTATTGAAGATAATTTATAACATCCCCAAAATGCATATTCTCCAATACTGGTAACAGAATCCGGAATAACAATGGAAGTAAGGCTCCAACAATTTTTAAATGCATCATGTCCAATGGAAGTGACTGAGTTAGGTAATATGACGGAATTAAGGCTGATACAGTAAGAGAATGCGCGATTACCTATTGAAGTAACAGCTTCAGGGATATTAACATACTTAAGATTTATACAATTTTTAAAAGCTTCCCGATCGATGCTTGTTACAGAATTTGGCAGACGTATTTGTTGGAAATCATCAATATTACTGTAAGAATCATCATATTCCTCTAAAAAACGCACCCGAGTTACCGGGCCATCAAACTTTATAATACCTTTACCATTTGAATATGTATTAGATACAAAATTAGCACCAAATATGGTCGAATAATCACTTGTACCACAAAGAGTAACAGCATTTCCACTTAATGTTGTGTACCAAATCTCATCATTAGGAGGTGGTGTACTTTTTAATATACTAACACCCACTATATTATCTGTTTGTTGAAGGATATTATAATCCGTGAATGAATGTGCAACTTCACGTTGCTGTGCGTTATCAAAAAGTCTTATGTATTTCATATCAAATGATTTTTTTTAAAAAAAGGGCATTTGCCCCTTAAGAGCAAATATTTGCCCCTTTAAATATGTAAGAATTTATCCATTAGCTGGATGGTTCATCATCACTCCATTTAGTCCAATACATACCGGCCTTAACTTTAATATCAGTACCGGCAATGGTGGCCACGGTAGTACCTGTATAACCTTGGGCATTATTGTTGACGATTATCTCAGGGGTATTTTGAGGTAGGCTTACCACACCATCAGCGAGTTTATCAGCAGTAATGGCACCTTGTGCAATATTCCAACCTTGGACACCTTGGGCGGCAATCTTTTCGGACGTTACACCTTGGGCGGCAATCTTTGCTGTTTGAACTGCACCATTGGCGAGCTTATCCGTGGTAACACCACCATTCACAAGTGATGCTGATATTACCTTGTTATTGTCGATCGCAAGCTGAACTTCAGTGGCGCCTTGGGCAGCTGTATAAACATCAACAAGATCGTTTACCGGAAGATAGACGTGTTCTGCCTGTTCGGAACCTTGTGCGGTATCTTTGGTATTAATAACGAAATCAATATACTTGTCACCGACTTGTGCACCAGAATAAGGAACATTAGCGGTAGTAACTGTCTGTACAGATGCACTCTTCACGAGGAAATCTTTAGGGATATTGATGGTGCCTTTAAGGTTGTTTAGGTCAGATGTATCACCTTGGTAGATATCGTAGGACTTGAGATAACCTTGTTCTGCGGTTTCACGAGCTGAAACCGTAATCTCACCGGCGGTACCGATACCTTGGACAGCATTATCGAGTGCGGTAAGAGCTTCATCTACATTAGTTGCGCCTTGGATATGATGTGCACCGGTATGAGGGACGAACTGGAGATTACTATTCAATCCAACAGCACCCTGAATAGCCTCAAATGCGGCTTCGGTTACCTGTTCCTGATCAATAATACCTCGAAGTATACCGCCGAGTGCATCCTGAACATTATTAGCAGTATTACCATCAACCCCCTGAAGAGTTATATCACCATATGTAACTGGTTCAATCTCCACATCTTCGGCCTTACCGGTGAATGCAACATCGGCAAGCGAACCTTGAAGAGCCTCCAAATTACCTTGTACAATATGGATTCGGGTATCAAGGGCCTTGTCGGCTGCTATAAGTGTTTGAACACCCTGAAGGTAATTGGTATTAATATAGTGATCTTGAACGTATTGAACTGCATCTGTAATACCAACGGCATCACGGAGCCGACTAAATACTGCCATGGTTTGTGATGCAGATGCCACATCACTGAAATTCAATTCAATGGGATCACCATCGGCCTTGGTGATGGTAAGGATGTTGTTATCGAAAGAGGCATCCTGAATATTACCACCATAAACATCACCATCAACGCAGATGACTTTATTCTTCTTATCAAATATGATAACACCTTCGGTTTGAGAAGATGCTGCACTTGCGGATGCTACAGTTGCATACTTTTTCTTAATAAATGAAAAAGGAACGTTTGACATATCATTTTTAGTTTATTTCCATAATATTATAATACGTCGATAAAAAAAGAAGCTCAAATGAGCTCCTTTTTATTATTTTGACGAGATGTTTTAGTCTTTCAATGCCTCCTCGATATACTCGTACAATGAGCGCATGTGATGTATTTGGTTGCCCACATCCTCCTTGACATCCATAATGATTTCCCGGAGGAATGCAAATTGTTTCTTCCATATATCCGGAACAAGCTTCATGTAGGTGGTTTCGTCATTGTCACGGAGAGTCTTACGGACGGCGGTGGCGGAAATATCCTCGTCACTACGTTTAACCTCAATCATCTTGAAGTTATCATCAAGATTGATGTCCTTCCCGTACTTCTTAACCATGGTATCGTATGCATCATAACGGTCGGTACCACATGTCCATGAGATGGGCTCATAACCGGCTTTTCGGAGAATCTCAATATTATCAACTATATTGGCGTTCTTAACCAACACGTATCCGGCCAAGGATGGCTCCTCCTTACACATTTTGTCGAGGATCTTTTCAATTTGTTTGGTAAGGAATGGATGTCGACCATCCTGTTTGACGGTGTTTATAACCAATAGAACTGTTTTTACACCGAGCTTCTTTTGGGCCTCCTGTGCACATTTAAGATGTCCAAGAGTGAACGGTTGAAATCGGCCTATAATGATATTTACTCTTTCCATATTAATCGATATGTTTTACTTCATTTTTGTAATTAAATAATAAAAGGCCCCCGAAGAGACCTTTAATCGATGCGTTGTATGGATTATTACATATGTTCATTCTGATAGTTTTCCATAAGGGCTTCCGTTAATTGGGAGCCAAATAACCTCATAAGAATGGATTTGAGCCGCTCCTCAACCGAACCGGTGACCACCAGTGGAGTGATTTCAAAATCATATATTAAATTACGTATACATGCATCCACTTCTTTTTGAAAGTCGGTATCCGTAGGTCTTACCCCATCATCCTCAATACCAAACTCAATGGGAATGTATATAAATAGACTGCTCCGGATGGCCTGTTGAAATACATCATTATTCTTTAGATTATCCAAATTGGATTCGACTATGTCATGTGTTACGTTTTTATCGGCCATCGCATATGCAATGGTATCCAATGGACAACGGGTCATAATACAAGGTACATCTGCATTAACCCAACGCATGAAGTCCCAAAATGCCATTGAACAAAGGACATTTTGATATGCACTTTTACGAATCGAATCCGGAACTTTATATGGTTTAACCACCCCGGCATCCTCAAGATGTTTTAAGTCCTTGCTAACCTCACGGGCTACACTTTCCACCGCAGGTATTCCAATTATTTTGGACAACTCATTAGCCAGTGTGGTCTTTCCGGTGCCGTGGGTACCTAAAAAGATGATACGGTCATACTGGAGTTCCTCATCATTCAAAATTGAACCCAAAAGGGTGACACACCCTTGGTATAATTTATTAAGTGCTTCTTTACTATTCATTAGTTATGACGATTTTTTTTTCAAGATATTCCTTTACATTATCGGCGATGTAATCCTCATTCATAATCCTATCCCCAAAGAATATCGCAGATAATTCGGTTGGATTAACCACATCACGGAAGGCTCTTATATTAAATCTTATATTGTCGATACAATCGTGCCATAACGGATCATTGGGTGTTTTGTCAAAATAATCCTTCAACTGCTCCGTCGGTTTTGGATGGCCCGAATTGCCGATGAATGCATGTTTCGATGCATAATTGCTATCATAATCCATGATGGTCTCATTGAAGTGATATATATTACCCCGGAAACCATGGATGATTGGGTTACTTGTATCGATGGATGTTACCCACGGAAAACGACATGACTCAAATAGTAGTGTGGTGTTTTGAAGTCCAAGCAGGTGATGCTCCTTCTTATGGTCAATTATATCTTCGTCATCAAGTTTCTTGAGAATAAGGTAACGGCATGCCGCCTGTTTATCCTCCATGGTAAGGTCATCACCTGAAAGTTCGATACCGAGATATCTTACACGAAGTTTGTCCAGGAACTCCTGTAAGTTGAGCTCCTCATCATCCAACATGGACGGGGCGAACTTGAAGGTGAATGCGATGCAATCGCAGAATGATGACATAAACTTATATGCACGTTTAATGTCGGCATATGTGGAACCTTGGGCCACACCAATCTTCTTAATCCGGTAGTCAATATTCTTACCATAATTAGCCATCCATTCCATAGCCTGCCCGATGGTGCGGTTGGTATCCCAAAATGTATCGGGAATAATGTAATGGGTTGGTTCGAGAGCTTCAATCCAATGTGCATACTCCGCCATGTCAAAAGCCTCACCAAGTTCATACAAGGAGTTGTCAAGGATAACCCGGCGACCCATCGTCACTGATTCCTTATAGAACTCAAAGTAATCAGGGTTGTCCTTGAATAGGTGTACCAATGCGTAGTCATAATCGTTGAATGAACGACTCATCTGTAACATACCCATAGGTACCTCGTGGGAGATAAGGGTTGGTGTAAAATTTATATGTTTTTTGTAGGAATGATTGTCAAATAGACAATTCAATGTTTGACCAGTATGTAGGTGAATCATATTGGGGGACGCTTCACGAATCATAATATTGATATTATTTATGGAATATAACAAAATATACCGTTTGTTTAATCATCCGATTCAAACAATTGATATAATTGGGATTTATCAATACCTAATGATTCTGCATTTGCTCTCATCTTTTCCATGGCAATGTTAATAATTTGGGATACACGGGCCACTGAGATATGTTCCATATCGGCAATTTCCTTGGGTTGAAGAGGTCTAAGAAATCCAATACCAAAACGTTCCATAACAATTCGACGGTCACGTAACTTAATACCAACGAATAATTGTTTAATGACGTTATGAAGACTATTATATTGGTCTTCAATCTCCATATCCGTTTTACTATCATCCGGGATATATAAGGTATCCACGAACGTGGTATTACCGTCATCGGAAATTGGTTGGGCAATATCAATGATAACCTCCTTATCACTTTCACCGGTTCTTTCCTTCTTGATAAGTGATACCGGCTTACGGATGAGACGGGAATTATTGGTAAGCTCCTGTCGAATATAGGCGTTTACCCATAACATGGCAACCGAGTTGAACGAAGCATTCTTGATATTTTTTTCAACCCATTTTTTTAGCCATTCCTTATCATAATGTTCCTTGGCCTTGGGGCCGGTAAATGCCTTGTTGTATTTGACCAGCGGTTGACCATACTCACATGCCGGGGCGATTCTATCCTGAATCCAATCCATTGGTACATCACCGGGCATATCGTCAATCTCCTTCAATAGGTCAGCGCGGAACTTGGAACTATCAGGGTTGTATTTATCCCATGCCTTACAAAGCCCCTCGTTTCCGGCACAAATAAGTTCATCAAGTGTGAGACCATTACCGAGATACCGTTTTGCCACCTTGATGACACATTTAAGATTCATCTCGATAAGTTTGTCGCGATTCTCCGGTGTATACTCTATCTCGTAATCGTTATTATGTCTATCGTATACTGCCCCGACATCATCGAAATATCGTTGTGTGTTTGTTTTTTCTACTCCTTGGATTGATATTGGTTCGTCAATTTCTTCAAGACCTCCGATCCATTTCATGCAATGTTAAGTTTCTTTATAAGGGTTTGCCCTTCGAAACTCAAGACAATATATGACCAAAACAATCTTTTTTACCAAAAATTGTTCAAAAATGATATTTTTAAGAATTTTTAATATTTTACTTCAAGTTTTTTCCAAAAAAAGGATTATTGGAAAGCACCTTGATATTATTTTCCAACCGGCGACATGTTTCATGAAATGATGCCACGTCCTGTACATCAAGGGCAAACCATTCATTAAGTATTCGTTTTTGTTTGTAAAAATTATGTAAAAATGTTTCCAATCGAAACGGCCATTCGGTTTCATAGATATCACTGATGAATAATTCACATGAATTGCCGGTTTGTAGTTTCTTCACACGTTTATCCACCTTATTTCTGGTAACCCCAATCTTAAACCGGTCATTGGCAGGATCACATATAAGATATACATAGCCCATGGATAAAAGATTATTTTATCAAAAATAATCCCTTATCCATTGACTTTTAGGTATTTGGCTTAGAACGTTCCATAGCCCCCTCATCAATATCATCATGTGTTATCCGTGATTCTTTAACTTCAACTCTATCAAGGAATTGAGATAGGTATTCCACCTGTTCCATGAAGGATGTATACTTCTCATGTTTATCCTTCCACATCATCTCATATGGCTCAAGATGGAACACTCTCGCGTTACGTGGCCCACGAGGACGGCTCACCTGTATGAGACAACGGAATATTTCATCCAATGTCTTGGTATATGACTCCATGGTGAGGGGGGAATATTCTATAATAATTTCGTCTGTGGAGTCCCGGCGGGCATACTCCAAGGTTTTATCCGATATATATTGTTTATACTCATTAACCGGACAATCCCCTCCGTTGGTCTCCTGATACATTTGCACGAACTTATAGGAATCCTCCATGAACTCCTTGATTGGAAGGTCAAGACGATTGAGCTTGTTGTTGAAGTGCATATTCATAAACAACTTCACTCTCCGGATAGCGGAAAAACTATAGGTTCCATTACTATTCTGACAATAGGTGAATATGGATTTAATATCATCAATGTCAAAGTATCTACTCATGGAGGTAACTATAGGTATTACTTTTTCAAATACCTCAATATTCTTTACTATCAGCTTTTTATTTTCGGTATCCTCCTTCCAGTCATCACCCTTACGTATATCGTAGGCACCTTTCATTACATCCTTACATACGCTATCTATGCGTCCGGCGGAAATCCAGTCAAGTAATTCATCAACGAGTCTTGTGGATTTAGCCTGCTCGGATGTCTTTACGGAGGCTATTAGATTATTAATATCATCGGATACAATAAAATCCTCACTTATAACACCGGTATATACACCCTTTTCCTCACTGGAATATTGGTAGCCATATCCCATCATACCCTTTGCCAATACGGGGAGTTGTTGGACATATTCACGATATTTACGTTCAAACATGATGGTCTTATATGCTATCTCATTGAGGTAGTACTTATTCTCCATCTCGTTGTATTCAACAAACTTATTATCACGAATAATACTGGCAACCAGGCTATTATAACGATACTCGATTGGGTTACGTTCAATCATGGCGTTACATGAACGGATAATGGATTGAACATTTTTAACCTCCTCATCATCCAGTTTGAAATTACATGGCTTGTAGTTGATAATATCCAAGGTATCGCCTACGGAATTTTTGCGATTAATAAATATATGGACGTACAGGTCATGACTACGGAGCCGATTGGCAAATTGTTCAATTTCCTGCGGCATCCATAAGTTATTGAAGTATATATTAAATTCAAACTGATCAAGAATATCCACACCTACCGAGAGATATGTGGAACATAGAAGAATATTGGTCTTGGCAATGGTTTTACGGACATTTATATCATCCATAAATCTCTCACCAATGTTTGACTTCTTGTAATAGTTCACAATAAGGTTTTCCTCATAGTGGTATTTATTCTTCAGGAAATATCCCACCAGTGCCTCAATTTGGGCCTTAAATATGGAACCTTTATTGGTCGGAAATAGCACTCGCCTGCCATTGTATACATCCTCCGCCATCTTATCACACATATGGCATAGATTATCTATTGGCTTATCCGTGAGATATACTTTGAACTCCTTTTTACGGACATCCTCCTTGATAATCTTGATATGAACAATGTCATCGAAAAATACGGTCTCGCCGACCGGGGTACCCGACATAAGGATGATAGGTACCTCCGTATTGCGGATCATCTCAATCACCTTGGCCATAACCGGACGATATTCCGATTGGAACATTAGATGGGATTCATCAATGAATATATAATCAAATCCGGATTCCTTCAATTCCATCAGATTGAGACGGGAAAATTTATCGATGGTAAGGGCAATTCCCGGTTTATTCTCGAGGTTGATTTTCTTATTTCCGTATGAGTAATCCCATTTTTCATCCCCTTCCACCTTGGATTTGATGGTGGAAGTAAACGGCATAACCAACATTACCCGTTTTCCATCCACATTCACCAAGGACTTCACCATTTCCGTCTTTCCGACACCGGCACCGGCGTCAATAAGGGTAATCATTCCGACCTCGCGGAGAATTTGATGTTTGATATCCCCGAGATACTGGTCTTTCGTTATATGATGGACTATGGTATTAGGGGATTCCTTGATAAGCGTTGGATTGGAAATACTCTCCAACCGGCTATCCAATACGGATAAATCCTTTTCCTGTTGGTCAATATTGACCTTGATGGAAAAACCGTGGATTTTATTCAGTGTATTAACGGCCCATGGGTCAATAGGTTTTTGATGACGACTCGCCGTCACACAGTCCGCCTGGATTTCCTTCGTGGTAATTTCGTTGGAACAAATCATTCTCATATATTTAGCACCCTGTTCCAATCCGTATAGGGATACCAATGTATTGGCCAAACGCCAACGTTCGAAATGCTTGTAGTGGATTTTGTTATGGGTATCCACTCCGAGAAGCGGGGCATCCTTCACCTCAATGGTTGCCGGTTGGTCATCCTCCTCAAACCACTCCCATCGTTTAAATGCCTCGCGGAGGTCCGGATAGGTCACCCAGTCCACATCCGGATGACCCATATCTTCCACATTGTCGAAATTTACATATATAAAGTCCTCAAAAAAGTGGGTGTTAATAAGTGGTTCCGGATCGTATCCGATAAATGCTCCCTGTTGCGGCTTAAACATGGCAAAGTCCATCCACTTCATCAACTGGTCTTTGGTAACCTCCGTACCATCCGGATTCCGTAGGTCAGAAATTATTTTTGTACATGCAAGATATACAAACGAATACTTATGGCGGAAATTGGTTAGATATAAAAGTTTCCGCTTTTGAGAATCAATGTCCTCCGGTACACGGATTTTGGTATATACATGGAGTCCCTTTCCGGATGATGAGAATGCCACCCCGAGAAACCAGTTATATTTAATAAGACGGTGGAAGATGCCTGATTTAAGTTGCTCGGCAACCCCCCTATCCTTAATATCCATATCAATAATCTGCAGACCGCCCCACTGGTCAAATGCCTTGGCACCAATAGGACGGGAACCATCCGTGGATGTATAAAGAACATTACGTTCAATTTTGGGCACATCCTTACGTTTTGGATCCATCAACATAGTCACAAGAGTATGTAATGTACCAATCTTACCGTCCTTTGCCTTAATATTCGGACAAAATGTTAGCGTGGATTCCTCCAAACGACCCCGGAATTGTTCCTGCTCCTCCGCGGAGCAATCAAACAGGTTATCGTGCGAGAATGTTTGATTGGCCCAAAATTGGTATACGGAGAGTTGTGTTGGAGTGTGTAATATTCTATATTGTTGTAATGATTTTTCAAGTTCGTTCATATATAAATCCTTGACGTTTTTAATAGGTCAGCAAGGCGACCGCTACGAGATAAAATACAAAAAATATCATTGGTTTTCGATATAAACTAAAAATAATTATTATTTAACTACAAAGAAATTTAAATTTATGAAGCCACTGTTAGTTTATATATCCGAGGCAATGAGTTCTAATTATGAGGAATTTAAAAGCCGTCTTGAAAATGTGAAATCAAAAGATGGTAAAGGGTTAATCATTCAATTTATTGATGAGGAAAAATCCGTTAATTTTACGGATAAAATTGGTTTATATTCCTCTATGGTAATTCCTTATAATGTCAAAAGTACATATTCACTTATGACTTTTAAGGGAGCTAATTCAAGAACGCCGGTTGATAATTTTATCAAAAAACTGGGTGGTGAATTGGTTGATGAAATGACGTTTAAATCCTCCGGATTCCCACACCGTGGCCCTGTCACAATGGATGTTAATTATAAATACACCGTAAAGGTGTTCCAGTTTGATATTGAGAATGCAACCAAACTATCGGAGAAACAATTAAACTTTATCGAACGTCCGGATATGTATTTTAAGGTCAGTACGAGTGGCTTCTTTGGTATTACTTCAATCGATAAGAAGTATATTTGGGATGTTGTAAAAAAATATGTATAACGAGGCCCGTAATCATCCATATAGCCTCGCTCTTGTTGATTGTAATCGTCCTGATGGTACCCCGGTGTGGATCACGGTGACCCTCGATGACCCCAAAGATGCCAAGGCATTTGACCAATGGATTAAAAAGCAAATGGATAATACCATCGCCCACGCCGATGGTGGTCCAAACGAAATCGAGTTCTAATATGAAATCATTATCTGAATATATCAATGAGGCCCTTAATGAGGCTCGTACCAAGTGGAACGAGGTAAAACTGGAGGACATCCCATTTGACCAAGCCAGGGCTAAGGATACAATCATGGTAGAATATAACTACAAAGGTAGAGGTGTTGTAACCGATTACTACACCGCCCGTGGTAGTAACGAATGGATGAAATCTGGGGTTTCCGCAAATACAACGGTGAATAAGGGTAATATTATATCGGATATAAAGGCCAAGCAGAACGATAAAACCCTCGTGGCCATTAGAATAAACTTTTAACATATGAAGACACTACATGAATACATCATGGAAGCCGGTAATCCAAAAGGTTTTTTGACCGCTGCATTAAGGAAAAAACTATATAATAGCCTCCTAATCGATGACCGTGAACGTATTGAGGATATCGACCGGTTTATCACTCACGATAATACCCTTCCATCCTTCGAGGATATTGAAAATGTATTTGCAAAGGGAGCCTATAAAGACCGTGTGGATGATTACTACAAGTATGTTACCGGTTGGCTAAAGAACATCAACCTCACACCAAATGATGTCATCATGGCATATAGCCTTGCCCGTAGTGGTAAGCAATCAAAGATTGCGGTTATTGCTACCGTGGTTCGTGCAGTAATCACATTTTATAGTTTTGGTAACTAAACAGTCAATCATATGAAATCACTATTTGAATATATTAATGAAGCTTGGTCTTAAAATTGAAAATGATATTGATGATCTTACCGGATATGGTGATAATATCAATATGGAAATCGCTTGGACTGGTGGTAAAAATTTTGCATATTTCTACAGTCCATTGGTCGATGAAGTCAATGCATGTATCTTCAATGATACCGGTGTGATGGTTTTGAAATAAAAACGTGGGAATAATAAGTGAAACAATTAATTGAATATATAACGGAGGCTCTTAAACCTATATCCACCGGTCCACTTTCCACATGGCGGCAAAAGGTGTCCACCCCGGAATATTACAATACGGAGTTGACCGGTTCCCACTACATCCGTCCGCTCATCAATGCATTGGTGGGTACTGATATGACCAAGGTGGAACGCCGTCGTCGTATCTCGGACTTCGTGGAGATGTATTTTGGTAACTATATCTCCGCCAAGGATGGCTCGTTTACGCTAGCCAAGGTCAAAGATATTGATTTTGAATCCAACACCCATAACTTTACGGCCAAGGTTACCGTAATTGACAAGTGGTATAATGGTCTTCTTGCCCGTTTTACCTTCAAACTACATGTGGATGACACAGAAAAGTATTTTGATAAGGATAAGCCGGAAGGCGAGGCCAAACTCACCATCAATATTGAAACTCCCGTTTATAAATCCGACAAGGAGATTACATGGACAGCCACCCGTCCAATCATGGTGATGGTTCTGGTAGGCATCCCACAGGGTGACCCATTATATATGGATCTCGCCAAGCAAATGTCAGCCCAAACCCGCGATATGAACTGGGGATTCTATGACCCAATCAAGAATCGTTTTTCCAAGGAGGAACCATAACAACCATTTTTTACCATTTTTTTTCGAATAAAAGATAAAAATATTGAATATGAAAAACTTACAAGAATATCTAATGGAGGCTATCGCCGATGGTAGATTCAAAGTTTCGCCGGTTGTAAACAAAATTATCAAAAAATCGGCTATAAAATCCATTTGTGATGAAGTAAAAACCAAACTTGAATCTTTTGGGTTCGAGGATATTTTTATAGAACCTGAAAGAAAATGGGAAGTTGCTGATATTGAAAAATCAGAACCAAACACTGGACGATATATTATCCTATATCTTAATACTCTTACTAACAACTCATCTTATGGTAACGAAGTTGATGACTATTACATGGCCGAATATGGTTGTGATGCCATTCAACAATTCGATAAAGAGTATGGTACCAAGGAGTCCGGCCGATTTGGCATGTATGATGCTGTAGACGTTACCGAAAAATTTGGTGGACTTCCGGAGCATGTTCGTATATATGCACAAAACCACCTTGGTTCCAGTCATGGTACAAAACATAATCATCCAAACTTTACTCTTGCTATCCCAGTAAGTGAGATTCAAGAACTTTGGGATAAGTTTAATAATTAAATTAAAAACTGATATCATATGAAACAATTATCCGAATATTTAATGGAAGCCCGTTGGGGTAATGCCGGTGGAAGTATCAAACACAAACTGGCTCCTTATCAAACACAAACTGGCTCCTGTGATGAATGAGATATGGAATAAGAGTGATATGTCAAAGTTTGCCGCCGCCTTTGGTAAGCTGCTTTATGACATCACCGGTACTCAAGGAATTGGAATAGAAGGTGACAATGAATGGATGGAATGTGAAGAAGGAGGCAAGAAGGCCTTTGGAAAGGTTTGGCGAGTTGTTTACTATAAAGATGGCGACATAGACACCATAGCCGAATACTTTGAAAAAACCTTCAGTATCAAACGCCTTAATACATGGGCAGCAAGCTTTGAGTATGCCACTCCATTCGAAATAGCCAAGAAAATTGGTGTATCCATACCAAAGGAGATTCGCACAAGCCTGTGTATGACAGGCAACGGTATAACCATTTATACGGCCATATATATAGACGAAATTCAAGATAAATGGGAAAAATACAATCCTACCCACTTCATCGACTTTGAATTCTTCGGCACTCCCGGTGGTAACAATGATTGTGTCGGCCGTACACTCATGGAAGGTGATATTGTTGCGTTCATGCGCCGCGCCGGTACCGGTGGTATGGAAATTGGTTCAATCGTGAGTGTAAAGAAACGCCCTGTTATTTATACCCGTGATGGTAATCAGGTTTCCTTGGATGGTACACAGGTATGTCTTGTGAAACGTGGCAATAACGTGGTATCCTAAAATCTCGCATATAACAAACAATCTCACCGGCCCCTTCATAACTATAAGGAGCCGGTGAGAACTCTTTTTATTTCGCAAATATTATAGCATTTTGCTTGTAGTTTCCTTGAGAAGTGTATCCTTACACAGTAATAAACGCTCAGCCATTTTTACTGCGGCATTCATTATGGTTGTGTCCATTTTACTTTCCAAACAGGTCTTTGTATCCGCGTTGTAATACCTTACCGAACTATAGAATGGAATAACCATTAATTCAAAATATTTTTTTCCCCACTTTATATATCGGGGCATTAATTCAATTAACCGCCCAAAACTCCAACATGGAATTATGGGAGTTTCGGTACACTGATGTGTACCAATTTTTGGAACCGGTGAGAAATCCATGATGGTATGGTCATATTCATACCACATATCGGCGGTCTCCGGGTTCAAACCTAATTTGAGTAAGTTTCTGGATTGTTCTATTGATGTATAGTTTGTGTTCATATGTTTATGATTTTATGGTAATTCAAATCGCGATGTATGCGCCAAAAATCATGATTTATTCTCCGGATGGTTAAACTGGCTGGCCGGTTCCCTATTCCTACGATAGATTCGTTCATGGAACTCTTTGGTGTTGACATCTCCCTTATGAACGAACTCGACAAACTCATCTTTTCCAATTTCAACATTCGTCCGTTCTCCGTATTCCTCATGTTCGGAGTAGTGGAAATGGAGGTTACATATATCCTTCTTCCAACGAGTATACCGGTTGTCCGAGTTACGGAATCCTTCCACAAACACATCCGGGAGCTGGGAGATGTCCTGAACGATACCCATTTGGACTTCGTCATGGTCTCCGTAGTGATCGAGGAAACTTACTCTATCACCAACATGAATTGTATATTCCTGTATAATTTTTGCCATGTTATTTATTTTTGTGTTTCCCTAAGATGATAAAACAGATGTCTATTCCCATTATACTCAACCATATAGTCCTTATCATGCCAGTGTTCCTCAACAAATTGAAGATATAGGGTTTTATTGTCAAACACCCTGGTTACGACTGGACGATTCTTTCCATAACGTGGCCATAATGTGACTGTGTCATAAAATGGTTTATCTTGAGCCATAACGTTTACTTTTTCGAATTTTCAAGGAACCCCTGTAACATATTCTTGTGTGTCTCCTCCTGCTGGGTACCGGCGAAGTTGTAGAAGTTGAAAAGGATGATTTTCATATAGTCCGACATATAGAAGCTGTCACGTTTGTCGTCGGAGGCGTAGTATGTGGTGGAAGTGAGGTACTGGATTTGACGGATGAAAAACCAGTGGGCATCATCATCAAAGGACTCGAAGCATACCAGCTGGCCGTTGATTGGTATTGGGAACTCGTTGTTCAGGAAACGCTGAATGGTCATCAGGCGCTGTTTGCCATCGATAACCAGTACCTTGCGGAGACCATCCGTATTGTAACCGGAGTCCATATCCACGACCACCACCGGAGGAATGGGTTTATTCAAAAGGATGGAGAGGATGAACTCCTGCTGCTGTATGAGGTTCCATACGTAGGGACGCTGCAGGTTGACACCATAGTCTTCCAACCAAACATTGAAGTCGTAGATCACAGTCTTGGGGTGATCCGAGAGGTTATCGGCAAGGAACGGGTCGAGGCAGACATTCTCGTTGGTGTGTATGGTCTTTGGGATGTTATGGATATTAGATAATCCTTTGATTTCGTTAAGTGTAACCATATATTTATTGGTATTTTTGAACATTTTTTATTAATATCCGACTTCTGTACCATAACCCTTGGTCGTAATACGAAGCTGACGCTGTTCAAGATTGAGATGATAATCATCACCATCCATTTCGATGGGTCGCTTGTATACTTCCTGTATGGTGTATACGTCAAGTGCCGGATGGCCAACTTCACAGAAAATATTCTGGGTCATAACAGTGAAGTCACCGGCTTTATAGTGGTCGCGGAGTTGGGTCAGGGATTCAATATATTCGTTGAGTGTCATGATATTTAATTATTTAGATGGTTTGTAAATCCGAAATAGGGAAGATATGATCACTCCAAGTGAGGTATTCTTCGATATCATACCCGATATGGTCATTGATTTGGTCCGGATTAAGTTCAATACCAACCAAAAATCGGATGACTATACTGGTACCCATAGGGTTCTCGTTGGAGACGCCTACGGTATAGCAAGTCCAATTTTCCTCACCGGCGGGATGCTCAATCATTTTGCTGGCGAGCTCCGGATGGGCCTCACAGAACCAGTTACGAACGAGGCTGGTTTGATGACTGCGGAGAATATCCATTCGATTTTCGAGTTGAATTATTGCGTTGGCGACCTCCTGCTGACGGATAAAGTCATTAGTAAAGTTTTCAAAAGTGTTCATATTATATTCCTTTCATTTTTTACAATTATATATAAACAAACCACCGAGAATCTTAACAATTCCCGGTGGTTTTTCGATAGGGACTGGCAGTCGGTTTAGAAGGGGAGGTCATCTGCTGGATTCTCCGGCATTTCAACTGCAGGAGCCTCGGTGGTCTTCTTGGAGCCCTTCTTGTCAACAGTATCGCCGGCGGACTCGGCAGTCTCGTCAACGTAGGTCTGTGGGTTTTGAAGCTTATTGACGACAATATCAATCCACTTCTCGGCACGGGCACGGAGGGCATCGTTAGGCTCGTGGTAGCCGAACTCGTCAACGATGTTGATTGCGTTCTCCATGACATAATCCATAGCCTTCTGCATGAGCTTCTTAAGGGGTTCCACAAGCTCCTTGCACTTGGCCATGGCCTCATCCTTTTTCTTGGCGGATGCCTTGGCGTCAGTGATGACCTTCTTGGCGGCGGCGTAGTCGGTGATCATATCGCGCTCATCCTCGGTGAAGAAATCCTCACCGGTCACGGAAATGATAGGAGTCGGATCGGCTTCAAATGAGCAAAGGGTGTACTTGATCTCACGCTGCTTACGCTCGGGGGCTGTTGGGTCGTCCGGGCCGGGGGTAACATCGAGCTCAAGGACTGGACCGAAGAGATAGTTCATCATATCCTGCGGAGCCTTGGTCTTGTCGGTTGGCCTCATCTTTGCCTGCAGGACATCGTAGATGGCCTTTGGCAGACGCCAGCCAAGGAACTTACCGACCTTGTCGGGTTGATTTTCGTCGGAGATAACCTGTACGAGGCAGAAACGCTCTTCACTCTTATCGAACATGGTGTCACCCCACTCTTTCTTGGTGTATTGCTTGCCGTCGATCTCAATTTTGTCAGTACTTGAGTCAAAGTGGAGTTTCTTCCATGCTTTGAAAATGAAGCAATTGCGGTCACCATAGGCGAGGCGGCTATCGACCATGAAGAAACCATCGGCGTCATACATGGCGTAATGGGCGTTGTTGACAATGGACTGTTTCATGTCATAAGGATTGTAAATGATACGCACCTTGGCATGATAGTGTCCGTCAGGGGCCGTCTTGGAGTCAACCTTCAAAGGATTGGTTCTGTAAAGGTTTGGATTTTGATTGGACTTTTGTTCGGGCTCATTGAATGCGGCCACTTGTGAGGGATCGAAACCCATGAGGTCATCAATAAATCCCTGGTTGGTTGGGTTTTCAGCTTGTTTAGCCATTTTTGGAAAGTTTTTTTTTGAAAAGAATTTGTAAAGATGCTTGCAAGCGTATCTTAACACAATAATATAGGTAACGCAATTCAAAATTTAAGTGGTTTTTGTTTTGTAATCAAAATATTTATTATTTAACTACAGAATAAAAGACAACCTTTATATGAACATTAACAACATTAATGAGGTACTTTATAATCAAATTCCGGATGAAGATGCAGCCCGCCGTCTGGTTGAATCCGTAAATGAGTCGAAGAAGCAACCGGAAGAAGAGGAGACTGAATCGAAAAAACCAAAGAATGAGGATGATGAAAAAAGCAATCCAACCAATCCGGATGACAAACTTGAAGTAGTATACGCAGACCTCGATAAGGAACCATCCAATATTTTTGAGCATATTATCATCTTTACCAACGATGATGACCCCAAAAATAACAAGACCCTCAAGAACCTATATGATGCCGTCAAGACATTAAAGAAGACCGCCGATGTGGTTCCCGAAGTCCATGTATTTATTGCGGAGAATATGACATTCGAGACGGATGATGACAATATTCTCTCCATCACGGATGGTGATAATACCCTTGAATTTGAAGAACTTAACAATACTAATACGTTGGTGTTCTCCCGTCTTGGTGTTCAGGGTGAGGACAACTGTGAACATGTGGTTGGTATGCTTCAGGATCGTGGTTTCCTTGTATTGAATCCGGTTCGTTATTCCGAACTTGCATCCAATAAGTATGACACGGCAGTCCTTCTTCAAAAGGCCGAGATACCTCAGCCAAACTTCTGCCTGATGACCAAAGACATTCTCTATGATGAAAAACTATTCATGGAGAATATGAAGCAGGTTTATCCAAAATGGGATAAAGACCCCGATAAGAATGAGGAGTTTCCGTTGGTTGTTAAGATCCTCGATGGACATGGCGGTACCGGTGTATTTACCTGTGATGGTAAGAAACTCATTGCCATCCTTCAATGTATATTCGCCATTGATGAGGAGCGCCAGCTTATTATTCAAAAGAAGGAGGAGGCTGACGGTGGGGATATCCGTATCCATGTACTTACCCTTCGTAGCCACCAAATCATTCTTGCTGCCATGAAGCGTGTCAAACTCGGTGGTGATTTCCGTTCCAACGTATCACTTGGTGCAAAGGCCGAGCCGGTGACCCTTACCCCGGAACAGGAACAAATTGCCCTCAAGGCCGCAAAGGTCTCCCATCTCCCATGGTGTGCCGTGGATATTATGCCACTGGTAAAGGGTACCAACAAGGAACTCGGCGACAATGCCGTTCTTGAATTGAATGCCAGCCCCGGCACGGATGGTATCTCCGAGGTTATCAAACATAACTTCATTAACGTTATTCTCAATGAGCTTACGGAGCCTAAGGAGTTCTACCTTCAGGATAAGACCGCCGGATATATGGAGTCCGTGGATATTACCATCGGTGATGGTGAACCAATGACACTCCTTGCCAAGTTGGATACCGGTAACGGTACCATCGCTTCCCATATGGAGGTTGGTAATATGGAGATAAATGATGAAAATGTATCATTTACCTTTAATGGTAAGAAGTATTCCGAAAAGATTTTTGGATACAGTAAGGCCGTAACCGGAACCCAAAAGAACAAACGCCCTATTATTCATATTAAGTCCATCAAGCTCGGTCTTCGTATGCTTAACGATGTACCGATGGCCTTGGTTGAGAACCGCAATGGCAAGTCCTCCAACGTACTTCTCAACCGTGAAATGATGGCTTGGCTTGGATATCTTGTATCACCATATCAAACCCATATCCTTACGCAGGAGATTGATAAATTAAAGATTATCTAATGAAAACACTCGCAGAATACATCGCGGAATCCCGCACCAACCCCACCACAATCAGTAAGTTCATCAAGACTATGGTGATAGAGTTGGCTGACAAACCGGAAACAAGTTTTGACAATGCCCATCAGATTATAGACGCCATCGTCACGGGTCTTAATCAGGGTATTCATGAGTTTGAAAAGAAGGTTCCTGATGACTCTAAAACTACAGAATACTTAATGGACATCGCCGGGAAAATAAAAAACCAAATATAACATGAAACCACTTATAGACTATATAGTGGAAGGCCGTAAACAAAAGCTCGCAAATACAAAATCATTCAAGCGGGAAATCGAAGATAAGTATGGCCATAATACACCGGAGTATTTTAAGGCCATGACGGATTTCCTTGTAGTGGAGATTCTATGGAAATTCCCGGGGATTAAATATCGTGGTACGGAAACAGCAGACCGTAAAATGGGATATTCGGGTATACCGGCAAAAGACTATACCATTGAATATACTTATAAGAACCACGTGCTTGGTTTCCAATTTAATTCATTCTTCTCTAATCCATTTTGTTTCTTTAAGATAGATGGTAAGGATGTCACCTATGAGGTACGTGGTAGTTTTGGTGATTGTGAATTTCTTATGTTTATGAATGACACCAATATGATTGCCAAGTATAAGGAATTGATTGGTGCTCTATCATAAACTCCGGAGATATAGTAAATAAATCAATTATCAATAACATTTGATATTAAAAAATATTACAAATAAATGAAATCATTGCCCGAACATTTGATGGAACAATTAAGACGAGATGATATCATGGGACGTGCAGGTATTCTCAAAGCCGGCTCATATAATATAAAAACCGGATATGGTTCATCATTGAAGATACTTGGTACCATCGAAACAGGTAATGCCGATGTATCAATCATTAGAACAGACCTTGGCGATCCAAAGATATTTACTGTTCCGCAGGAACATTTCATCGAAATTCTTAAATCATATAAAAGTAAATCCCATAAGGATATATGTATTGAAAATGAACATGGTAATATCACATATCTATCACTTCCACATGTCATATCCGTTTATGACCCCAAGGTTAGTAGATGGTGTTGGGAGTTCCCGGCATATTCCTTAGACGATATCATCAAGGATAATAAAAACATTTTTTAATATGAAAACACTACAAGAACATTTGAATGAAACTGTTGGTGGTGGCAGTTATGTTAATGAGGCCAACGATGTAAAACTCCAACCGGGTATGGCTTGTCTTATCCAATACGTTTTCAAAAACGGTTTCAAGGATATCAAATTAACCAACATGATTTATGAGCCGGATTTCAACGCACTCGACCCGGCCCAATGCAATATGATGGTTCGATTCATATGCTCCGGTGATTTTGGGGACAACCTCATGGATATCAAAAGTAAGATTAAGAAGGCTCTTGACAAGGATATCAAGGTTAAAAACATCATAATTGACGATACTTATGATCAAATTGAGATTAAATGCTCAACCGCAAAGATTGTCCCGCTCAATGCCGGTGAACATATTAAGGCAGCTGCCTCGTTTGCATACTTCAATGGTCATTGGAACACACCAAAGGAGCTCGATAAGGAGATTGCCGACTTCGTATCTAAAATTGCCGGTGTACCGGTAAAATGTTTACATTAAAAAATGTCTGATGATATATGAAAGCACTTTATGAATTTTTAATGGAATCCATGTTAGTTGAGTCCTTTAACATTCCATCATTTACCGTATCAGCAATGCTGGATTTACTTGCATGTAAATCTGTTGCCGATGTAACCAATTTCTTTACGGATCAGGGATACGAAGAAGAAGACCATGATTCCAATGTCATTTTTAAATCAATACAATTACTCAACAAGGAGTGTGAATTTTCCAGTGTAAACGTAAAACCCGGTATATTTGATAACCCTGACAAACAGGAGATTGTAGATGAATATGGTCTTTCCAATTATAATTGTTGGGTTATATATATGACTGAAGGTGATTCCCAAATGTTAATTATTGCCGGCAAGAAACATTCTGCAGAAAAAGTCCTTAAGGAGTTTGTCAAAGGATGCGATCGTGATGTTGATATTTTAACATCATGGGATAAATGATCCGGATGATTCATAAACAAATAAAAAAGCCCTGTGGGGCTTTTTTTATTTTTGTGAATAACATAATCTCCGCAACATCTTAATGAGGCCAATTATTGACTTTAAAAGCCACCGGATAATCCCATAGACTAACACAACCATCCAATATATTGGCCACAGGATGGAGAAAAGTAAACCAACGGATTTTGCCTCCTCATTATTAAGTCTACCATATAAGACCCAGTTATGATAGTCATTCTTAACAAGACTGTCATATGCGGCAAATATAGCCATTATATAAAGAACTGCACAAATTGCTATTAAAAACCAAAATTCGGCTTTTTGATAAAATGATGTGTCAAGTAAAGTCATGTATTTATTAATTTTTTGCAGTTAACTGTTGATAAACCTGAGCTTTTTCAATACCAAATGTCATTCGTTGGGCACGGCGAATCATTTTTTCCTCCTCCGGGGTAACTACACGATCCTTGGAAGCCACGCCAAAGAAAAGATCATTTTCAGCAAGGAATGCATAAAAGAATGCTTCATAGTGTTCGTCAAACGAACGCTGGTAGACCTCATATGCCGTGGTGATTTCGATAAACTTAAGAGGGGAGCAAACAAACACCACGTTAGCCCCACGAGGACGTGTACCGTTAGTTAAATCCTTAAGTTTTTTGGAATTTTTGGTGTTATCATGCGGGCCAATAAATACGAATCGGGTGCATCCGCGGGTAGCAGCGACCTGTGCGAATAATTCGTGGTTACGATTACCATGGAGATGATAGAAGTGAGGGAACTCCACCTCACTGTCCAGCTCGTCCAGGGAGACACCATATTTCTTCATAAGTTCGTCCAAACGCGCCTTTGCTGACTCCCGTTCACCACATTCGCCTTTGTTGGCGAGTTCGTATACCTTACGGATTCTATCCAGTGCTTCGTCTCTTGTCATGTCATTTGATTTTTCTCATTTATATATAAGGAAACACGCATAAATCTTAACAAGATCTATGCGTATTTTGAAAGGTATTGTGGATATTACCACTGCTTCTCAATCAAGGAGAATGCAGTACGACCGAATAGTTTTGCGGCATCGTCCAATTCAAGATCTCCTTCATTGGAACTAATCATAACACCACCCCACTTCTTGTATACCCAATTCTCGCCAGTAAATTGCTCCACAAAGTCACCATATGTGAAATATTCGATGGTGGCATCAATTGACCAGTCATCAGGGTCACCAAATTCAAGTGTATCCTTTACTGCAGTTGCCAAATAAGTTACGGCGTCATGGACAAACTCCTTCATGAGGCCGGTTTTCTTGATAATTTCCTTTTCAGTCTTGGAGTCTTCCCAAAAAGCAATTTCACCATGGATATCGGTGATTTTCTTTTCATTGACTGACATAGCCTCCATGAGGTGTTCCTGGAGTGTTTTCATATTCTACATATTTTATTTCAATTTATATATAATATAATAGGACAAAATATTAACAAACAAAAAAGCACCCCGGTAAGAAGGTGCTTTGAATTGATTGGTTTTGTGATTTACTCGTTGATGACCTTGGTTTGTGGCTTGAGGAACTGGAAGATAGACTTCAATACCTCATAGACAACATTGATGTCATAGATACCATTGGCTACAAGACCGGCACCAAAACCAGTGGCTACCGTCATAACCCAACCTTGCAATTGATCAACGGTACCGAAGTTTGCGAAGAAACCAAGCTGAAGGGCATAACCGAGACATGCTCCGGCGATGGCAACCACCCACGATACAATCTGTTTAGGGGAGATTTTTGCCTTGGGTTTGGATGGAACCTTGAACAGGTCATTAATAAACTCGGCAACCAAAGTGACACCGGTTGCAAAAAGAACGAACGTGCCAAAATAGGCTAAAAATGTTACAATCATAAGTTAAATTATTTATTTGTGTATTTTACCTATATAATAGGTCATTTTTTATATGTTGATGTGATATTCGTACCACCGGGAAGTGCGTACGTTATAATCGGGCCGTATGGGTATAGTGGATATGCTGGATAATCCGGAACGGAAGGTGAGGTGGGATACCCCGGAGTAAGCGGTGTATTCGGTGAAAGCGGTTGGTATGGCCTACATGGGAGCATTATAGGCATATTGTCCATACGTTTTTCCAGTTCGAGGATACGGTCAAGTAGCTGGTTGGTAAAGATTTTGAGGTGTTCCCAGTTTTGTTCAATCACAGGTTCATTAACCATTCCGTCCTTCATTTTTTGAATATATTCCATCAGAATTTCAATGGTGCAACTGAGGGACTTGATGGCTATACTCTCCGGACTTGGAGCAATGGGCATACATTGAGGCACCCATCCTCCGGCCTCCTCGCATTTCATTTCATCCTCTTTGGCCTTGCGGGCTTCCTCCGCTTCTTTTTTTGCGATTTCCTCCAAACGACGTTCCACATATTCACGTACAGTTTCCTCAGTTGGTTCCTTCTTGGTATCTTCAGGATTTTGGTTTTCCGGTTCCGACTCCAGTTCATGATTATCCTCGGCAAATGCCGTATTGGCACATACCCAATAATCATCATCCATTACAGGAATACCGGTAAATAGGGGTCCAACGTATTGTTCAAGACCATAAGGAACCCAATTGCCATTTTTGTAGATACATAATGAATAGGTAGGTTCCCCGGTTTGTTCATGTTTACGGTACACAAGGTATACATTACCTTCTACCAACGATTCATACTTGATGTTACCAACCGGTACACAACGAACATTGACGCTCTTGATTTCGTGTTTACTAATGGAAGTGAAAGTACCGGGGCCGAGTTTAGGAGAACCACCATTAATAGTCGTTATATTTTCCATATACTTATATTTTATTTATTTACAATTACTTAAAAAGAATGCGTCTGCAAGGTCATCTATTTTGATTTCAGTTACATTGGCTATGTTCTTATCACATTGTTTCCATGCCCATATCATCTCCTCCTTCTCGGCACCTCCGTTACCGGTGGCCCTTGTTTTGAGGCTGGTTGGGGAAACAATAACCATACGAAGGCCGTACCGGATGGCCATCATACGGATACAATAGTTGAGACCTGCAAGGTCTACCAACGAGGCACTACCACGGCTACCGTAAGAAATTCCTTCCATAACTATTGAATCCGGCTTTTCCGTTTGAATTATGGTTTCAATAATATTACAGATGGCATAGATGTTCATGGTTTTGGCTGTCTCCTTACTGGAATAATCATCTCCAACCATCTTTTTATAAGGATCCACTGTAATCCATGGATTACGGAAGTTGGCCATTTTCTTGGTACATTTAGTATCTGAAGGAATTATCCAGTATTGGTATGAATGAAATTCGTTGGGTTTATCCCCGGCAATGGTATGAAGACATACACCGGTACAATTAATGGATTGATCCACACCGAGTATCTTTTCAACGGTTATGATTTTTGACATGTATATCCATGTTTCTTTTGGGTATTAGAATACTCCCATATAGTAATATATGAATTTAAATTCATATTTTTCGTATTATAAACATATGATTTCAAGTCATAGAAAAATTCACTTATTATTTTAATTGAAAATATAAAAAAGAAATGAAGACAGTAGTTGATTTTTTTAAAGGTCTCGTGGACTGGATGTCCGGTAAAATTAAACAGGATGGTGTATATCGTACATTTACATCCGTTATGCTTGTCATTATAATGATTGCATTCCTATCCGGATATGCCGATAAAATTATCCATGGTGTAGGACAGCAAATAGAGGATGATAAAATGGAGCAATTCGAAATTCATCAAAATCTATGGATGGAATCCCGCGAGTTGTATTCGTCCGTAAAATCAATGATGCGTTCCGAACGCCCATACACCAACGCCGATTATATTCTTTTCCTGGATTATCACAATGGTAGTGAAAATATCTCCACAGGATACCAGTATTGCAAGTTTGATGTTTCAATCAGCGTGCGTAGTGATTCCGTCCCCGTATTGCCGGTTGAAGACTTCAAGGATGAGACTATTTGGAAGTGGGATATGCTTCTTACGGATGCAGTAATGAATCATAAAATGTCTGCAATTTCCTTGGAGGATGCGTTTGCCATTGACCCCGGTATGACGGGAAGAATACACCCTAATGAACATACCCAATATATTGTATTCTATAATATAACAATCGATGGTATATGTGCAGGTACCATGATGTTTATGTATCCAAGTAAGGATTATGTCAATTATAGTGCCATCGCAACATGTGGCTCGAAAATTGAGAGTATCATTATAAATTCATTAAGAGATAAAAATACGTTCAATTATAACAAGAAAAATATGAAATAATATATGAATAACTATCTTACTTTTTATTTGAGGAATCGTAACCGTGTCGGTGTTGGTATTGGTTATACCGACCAAAAATCCACCATTCAGCAAATTATGGAGTCCAATGACCGTATGACGGTCCTCAAGGACTTTGTTCGTAACTTTGTTGAACATTATGATACCCATAATGCTATTTTTGGTCTCAATTCCAGATTGGTACCCGAGGAGCTTACCACAGGTTTCTTTGAAGTTACCGGTTGCTATAAAGTCCTCGAACATGCACTTGATAACTTACGTCCCGGTGAGTCCATTCAAATTCTTGGTCTTGAAAAGAACCGCGACTACCGTACCGGTATCGTCCGTCAAACCATCACTGAATGTGCAACAGATGCTATCATAGTAAATATTGATACTCTTAAACAACTTGAAGAGAACGCTCCAACAGTTCCAATGATTATGGAAGGTGGAGCAGCCGGTCACATGTCCCATATTATGGACTACACCGATATGACATGTAATGATATTTGTGAACTTGTCCGTGATATGTTTGGCGGCAAGATCACAGATATTACCGAGAAGATTGACGGTATGAACCTTCAGGCATCTATCAACAACTCCGGTGAGGTTGTCTTCATCCGTAACAAGGGTGACATCAACAGCCAACAAGGCGGTATGACACTTGGTGATATGGTATCCCGCTGGGCCGACAAGGATCACGTCCGTAATACCATGACTTCCGCAGGTGAGGTTATCCGTCAGGTTCTTACAAAAGTGGGTAAGGCATTTTTCAATCCGGATGAAACCACCCGTTTGTTTGTGAACTGTGAGGCCGTTATTGCCGGTAAGACCAATATTCTTCAGTATGCCGCCTCCCAAGTGGATTTTCATAATATTCATATTTATAAACTTACAGATAAAGGATGGGAACCATCCGAGGTAACCAAAAAGGGTCTTAACAAGATTCAGGCTGCATGTGATGGTATTGATCATGCTCAAATAACTCCTGAAGTGATTATTAAGGTTACAGAAAAATCCGCCCAAAAGGAACAACAATACATTAAGGCATTCCAAAAACTTTGGGATGACGCCGGTTTGGATTATCGCACCTCCATCGATGACTACAAGTATGAGCGCTTTGAGAAGTATATGAAGAAAAACCATCCATGGGTACTTGATGAGTTTGACGGCCGCAGATACCTTTACGAGCGTCTTATCAATGGTTCCAAGGTGGTTAATATTCGTGCTCTTCGTAAACTCTACCCCGGTCATGAGTCCGAACTCGCATCCATGGAAAATCAAAAGGGTGAGTTAATGGATATTCGTTACTATGTGGTTAAGCACCTTGATGAGACATTCATTAAGTTCGGCAACGATATTATCAAGCTATGTGATGGTTTCATCAACAAGGCTGATAGCTCCGCCGTGGATGTTCTCCTTACTGACCTCAAGGATGCACTCAAAGCAGCCGAGAAGGTTGGTGACGATACCCTCAATCATAAGGTGGCCATCCAAATGCAACGTCTGTGTGGCGGTAATATAGAAGCCGTAGACCTCAACAATTCCGAAGGTATTGTATTTAATTACAAAGGCCGTATGATGAAGGTTACCGGTTCGTTCGCCCCATTGAATGCAATTATGGGCACCCGTTTCATTTCGTAAATAATTTAAGAAATCGTAAATAATTTAAGAAAGATTTAAGAAAAAGCCCGGCATATGCCGGGCTTTACCTTAAATCCATATAATTACCTAATATTTTCTTAAATTCAGTTTAAAATCCAGGTTTTTTTATAAAGTAACTTATTGATTTATAAATAATTAACAAGAAAAGCCTCAAAATCACATTATTTAGTTAGAGTTCTCAATAGGAGGCTCTTATCCGAATGAGAACAAAGAAAAAAATGTTATAATATTATGTTACTTAACGAATCCCAAAAGAAGTACGCCCAGCTCATTACTGAAGAGCTTCACGTAACTGACAAGACAAAACTCAACTGGATGGCCCAGTATGCACAGATCCACGCCATCCACGAAGGTATCGAGACTCCTGGTGCCGCTGGTTACAACGCCATCAACCAGACT
>JAEEGL017271690.1_pt1 | contig 29106 bp, 24 predicted proteins | sample 9134231 | NCBI WGS metagenome assembly JAEEGL01 (sample SAMN16246548, study PRJNA631951) | gut metagenome | biome: gut microbiome; feature: rumen; material: fiber-attached | host: Bos | place: Iran: Karaj | collected 2018-10 | reverse complement strand
TTTTCTAAGCGAAGCATTGAAACAGGGACGCCGTGACTGGGACTTCATCATTCTTGATCCTCCGGCCTTTACGAAAAGCGCCGCAACCTTGCCGGACGCCTATCGTGGCTATAAGGATATCAACTACCGTGCCATGCGGCTTCTGCCAAGGGGAGGCTATCTCGCCACCTGTACCTGCAGTCACTTTATGACGGAGAGTTTCTTCCGCCAGATGCTCGCGGAGGCGGCTGCAGACGCTGGAGTCGCCCTTCGGCAGATTGAAGCCAGGCAGCAAAGTCCGGATCACCCTATTCTCTGGGGCGCCCCGGAGACTTCGTATCTCAAATTCTTCCTGTTCCAGGTGGTCTGAAACCTGCAGAACATGATGGCTGGGAGGTGACGCTTTGACGCTCTTGGAACGGCTCAATCCTGTGCGCAGGATCCAGTGGGAGGGCGAAGCGCCTCCCGTCGCTTCTCTGTACCGCCAGAGCCTCTCCATCGCCTGGCCTGCCGCCCTCGAGGGTGCGCTCGTGAGCATTATCGGCTCCGTGGATACCATGATGGTCGGATCTCTGGGATATGCCGCCATTGCCGCAGTGGGCATCTCAGCCCAGCCCCGTATGCTCCTTCTCGTCCTGGCACAGGCGGTCGGCGTGGGGACCACTGCCGTTACAGCCCGGCGCAAGGGTGCCGGAGACCAGGACGGAGCGAACGAATGCTTCAGGCAGAGCATGCTCCTGATGACCCTTCTGGGAGCAATGATGTCTGCTCTCGGCTATTTTGTCGCTTCCCCCTTCCTGCGGCTTGCCGGCGCCAACAGCGAAATGCTGGGAATGGCCACAGATTATTTTCGAATCATCTGTCTTGGTCTCCCCCTGAATTGCTGGCTCATGGCCATCTGCGCTGCCATGCGGGGCATCGGAAAGACCCGGATCACAATGGTGACGAATATCACCGCGAACCTGGTGAATGTCTTTTTCAACTACTGCCTCATCGGAGGAAAACTTGGCTTCCCTGCCCTCGGAGTCCGCGGCGCCGCTATCGCCACCGTTATCGGCACTGCTGTGGCGACTCTCATCGCCCTCGTCTTTTCTCTGCAGAAACGGGGGTATCTCCGTCTGCGCCTGAACCTCAGAAAGCCCCTCGATGTGGGTACCTTCCGCAGCCTTGTGACCGTGGGTTCCTCAAGCATCGCAGAGACGGTGTTCCTGCGCATCGGTTTTTTCCTCAACTCGAAGATCGTGGCCGGCCTCGGCACAGCCCCTATGGCGGTCTATCAGGTCGTCAGCCAGGTCTCGAGTCTTTCCTTTTGCCTTGGGGACGGCGTTGCCGCCGCGGGGACGAGCCTTGTGGGGCAGGGTCTTGGTGCCGGCAGAAAGGATCTCGCAGCCGCTCACATCCGTATCAGCAGGTCGATCTCCTATGTGACCAGCATTCTGCTCATGGCGTTAATTTTCTTTTTCCGCAGACAGATCTCCACGCTCTTCACAGACGATGAGCTTGTGATTGCCGGAGCCAACGCCGGGTATCTGGCCGTCATTGCAGGACTTATCCCTCAGAACGGACGGGTCGTGTACTCCGGATGCCTCCGGGGTGCCGGTGACGTGAAATTCGTTGCCTTCTGTTCCCTCGTGAGCGTTGCGGTATTCCGCCCGGCGGTCACATGGCTCCTGTGCTACCCCCTCGCAGATAAACTGCCGTTTCTGGAGCTCGTCTATACCGGACCGTGGATCGCTTTCGATCTGGATGCTGTCATCCGCGACCGGCTCATGAAGTGGCGCATCAGGACCGGAAAATGGGCGGAGATCCGTCTGTGATCCCGCAAAACCTGGTCCATAAAATACAAAAATGCCCGGGGCCTCTGCCCCGGGCGTCTTTGTGTCGTTCCTCAGTCAATACAAACCAGGACGTCGGCCTGCTTCTTCCCTTCCCGGGCACGGATTACCCCGTCCGGCGCGGGAACACCATCCACTGTAACACCGGGGACTCCCCTGCGGACCGTGATGTCATACCGCACTCCTCTGAACACACGGCATACTGTAAAGCCGTTCCAGTCAGACGGAATGCAAGGCTTTACCGTGAGGCCCTCCCACGATGGCCGGATTCCAAGAATGTATTCGGTCACAGTCACCAGCATCCAGGCAGCCGTCCCGGAAAGCCACGAGACGTTGGCAAGTCCGAATTTGTCACTTTCCGGTCCGAAGATATTGGAGGAATACACATAGGGTTCCGCTTTGTATCGCCACTCCCCGGCTTTTTCCTGGGCCACCATAGGAAGAAGCTGATGGTAATAGTGCCAGGCGAGATCGCCCCGGCCCAGCAGACACTCAGCGATAATCGCCCAGGTATTTGCGTGGCAGAAGACCGCGCCGTTTTCACCGCAGCCTTTGTTGTAGTTCGTGAGAGGATCTTCCTTGGAGGGATAGTCCTTGATGGATGGATCGATCTCCTTGAACCCCATGGGAGTGTCAAGCCGCTCCCGGACACTGAACATGGCCCGCTCGCCCCGACCGTTCTCGGCCATGCCCGAAAGGACGGACCACGTCTGGGTGTTGAGCCATATCTTGGCCTGAGGCTCCGCGTCTGAGCCCACGTAGCGGCCGCTGTCCATGATGGCCCGGCGGTACCAAGCCCCGTCCCATGCGAGATCGTTCACTCTTTGCTTCTGGATCTCGTAGGCGTCTTCATATGGGCGGGGATCATCTCCCATATGCCTTGCAAGTTCCGCGATCTTTGTAAGGGCCACGCCGAACTGCATCGCTGTCCAAATGCTCTCCCCCTTTCCCTCACGGCACACACGAAAGAGCTGGTCGTTCCAATCAGACCGAAGCATAAGGGGGAACCCCCGCTCGCCAAGATGGGCAAGAGTAAAGTCGATTGACCGTTTTGTGTGTTCCCAGATCGTGGCCTCGCCGCCGTCGTACCAGGGAACGGTCTCTTCCAGGAACTGCGTGCTCCCCTCTTCCTCGCACAGGCGAGCTGCTGCTATGACGGTCCACAGGTGATCGTCGGAATGGATCGTAGTCACAGGATCCCACCCCTCGATGGGGAAGAAATAGTGATTCACATGGCCGTCCCTGTACTGCTGAGTAAGGAGCAGCTTGATCTTCTCCCGTGCGCGGCCGGTATCATAAGGGATCATAGCCAGCACGTCCTGAGCGGTGTCCCGGTAGCCCACACCCCGGAAGGTTCCGGTGGCATAATAACTGATATTCCGCGAGAACTGGAAGTTCCGTTCCGCCTGGTACGGGTTCCAGATATTTACCATACGCCGCACATTTTCATCCGGCACGTCACACTGCAGGGCGGAAAAATACCCGTCCCAATGCTCCTTCAACGCGGCAAAGGAGCGGCAAGTAAAGCCCTTCTCACGGCAGATCTTCACGTCACGGAGAATGTCTTCCTCCGTCATAGCGGCACCCAGGAAGAACCGGACAGTCCTCTCCTCTCCAGCCTTTAGGGACACAGGAACGCATAAGGCAAAGCAGGGATCTCCTCCCGCCATTGTGGAGCCGGAGCAGGTCCCCCGCTCCACACCGATGGGATTCTCCTCGCTGCGATAGGCGCCGATGAATTCGTCCCGATCTCCGTCAAAGGATGACGCAGGCGTGTCGGCGGCAAAGTAGATGAGCGGCGTTTCGTCAGGCTTCGGCTGGTTTTCCACCCCGTAGCGGAAGACAAGCAGATCTTCCAGGGTATAGACCTGCATCTGATGCTTCATATAGCACTGCCACTGGATCTCCCGCATGTACTCCATCATTCCCAGTTCCACATAAGGGAATACGGATACTTTCCGATCCGTATCGCTTCTGAGCGTGAGCTCCCAGACAAGGCAGTTCACTTCGGGCCCGACAAAATACCGGACGTCGGCGGCAAGGCCGTTTTTCCGTGCATGGAACTTCGTATAGCCCATGCCGTGGACTGCGGACCATTCCTCCGGTTTCTCCCGAACGGGCTCCCAGGTGGGACAGAAAACGGTGCCCCCGTCCTTGATGTATGTATAGAATCCGCTGCGGTCGGTAGGAAGATTATAAAACCGATAGTGATTGATCCGCCAGATCTGCGGTGAGCGGTAGAAAGCAAGGCCGCCGCCTGCCTGGGAGATCATGGCGTGGAAGGTCCCGTTGGAAAGATAGTTGATCCATGGGGTAGGCGTGTCGCAGCGGGAGATCTCGATCTCCCTGCTGTCATCCAGAAAACGGTAGCGTGCCATCTTATGGTTCCTCCTCCGTATTCTCACCGGTGTCCCCGCCCACCGGCTCTTCAGGGGCAGCCTCCACGACGGCGGCCGCATCCCCGTAGGCGGCGCTGTATGTAATCGTATAGGTCCCTTCGGGCAGATCGCCCATGTTGAGGACCACTGCGCTCGACACGGTCTCGGCGTGGTACACGGTCGCCACCGTGGTGCCATCCGTTACAGTGAACCAGGCAGCGTTGGCTGTTCCCAGGACGCCCTCGAATCGCACAGTGATGAGGACGGAGCCATCCACGTCTCTTTCTGCGGAAGCGTCCGTAAGCTGAGCGGTATAGAGAGCGGTCTCCGTACCGCTCACCGCCGCAGCGGAGTATCCGGCGGGGGCGGAAGCAGTGACCGTGTATTCGATGGGATCGGTAGTGCTGCCTTCCCGGTAGACAGGCAGTTCCGTCCATGTGCAGCACCAGTTGTCAGTCTGGGTCGCTTGTGCGGTACCTGCGGTTTCGCCGTCGGCGAAGAGCGTCAGGGTCACGGAGGAGGGTCTCGCTGCTCCGTCGTCATACCAGATGACGGAACCAGTCACGGAGGTGGTCTCTGCAGATACCGGCGGTACCACCGTCACCGTTACGGAGGCCGCGGCGTCTCCGCATGTGAATTCGAATTTATGCTGGCCGGCCCCGGTGCTTTCATCCGCCGTAACGGTGAAGCGCACCTTGCCGTCGGACGCCGCGGCGGTGATCGCCGGTGCATCGCCGCTGTCGGATGTGACACGAACAGCCACCGCATCCTCCAGGACCGCCATGGGCTCACCGGAAGCATCGTATACCGTCACGGTGATGATGGTGCTGTCACTTCCGCCGGACGGGACGTTCAAGGTAGTCTTATCGGTATCGATGATCATGTTCTGCGCCAGCGCTTCCTGTTTCACGGCAACGGAAGCAGAGAAGGTAAAGTCGTTATGGGAACAGATGATCACTGCGGTCCCTACGGAGATGGGGGTGAGAGCGCCGGTACCGCCGTCCACCTGCAGAACGCCAGTGTTGAGGGAAACGAAGTGCCAGCCGTCCGCGTCCTCCGCGTCGGAGTAAACGGTCTGTCCCTGTGCATCCAGAGCCTGCAGATGGAGATACCGTCCCTCTTCGCCCATGCGGATAAACGGCTGGGCCGGGCTCCAGACTGCTGCGCTGCCGTCTGTCAAATCGGATACCGTGTAGGCGGACACAGAGGAGATCAAAGTGGGATCCTCCACCGCCGTGATCCGTGTCGGGCGGCTCTCCAGATAGGTCCCCCCGCCGGTGGGATAGTACCTGAGGGACACTACCGCTGTGGTGTCCACGCCGTAAAGCGTGAGATACAGATCGTCGATATAGGCGTCTTCATCGGAAGAGATAAGCTCTATCCGGTCGCCCTCCCTGAGGATATCCTCCACGTCCGTGCCGCGATAGGACTCCTTGCCGTCATCGTCGTAAAGCGCGTATTCAAGGCGGGTAGGCTCTCCGGCCCGTATCCGCTGAGTCAGAATCAGAAGTTCTCCTGCGGCGCCCATGGTGGCCTTGAAGGAAACAGTCCCAAAATCACCGGCGCTGACGAAATAGGTCTTGCCTTCCTCCAGAGCCGTGTAGGTCGTCAGAGTGACTTTTTTGCCGTCTTCAGAGACGTTCGCCGACTCAATGCCCAGAAGAGTCCCGTCCGCCTCCCTGAGGGAGAAGTCCGTCACAGAGAGATCATCGGGAAGATCCACTGCAAAGGAGAGCTCCACCTCGTTTGGACCCGTCTGTACGGCGCTGCGGATCCCAGTGGTCACCGTGATCGTGACGCCGGGGCTCACTGCCGTGAGCATCCCGGATGCATTAACGGTTTTTGCCCAGAGGGTAAAGGTCCCGCCGCTCAGAGCGGTGACCACGCCATTCTGGTCCACGGATGCCACGGCGGGATCGGAACACTCCCAAACGGTACGGTCGGTCACATCCGCGCCACCGTCACCGGAGATCTTCCGGTTGAAATCAAAGGTATCTCCTACGCGCATGGAGTTCTGATTTGGAGCCCCCGTAATGACGACTCCGCCTCCCCCCTCCTGCACCTTAACGCTCACCGCCAATGTGGCGCAGCGTTTTCCTGTACAGATCCTCGTGACCTCGCAGTAGACCGAGGCAGTCCCCGCCTGAACCGCGTGCACCGTTCCGTCCTGGGTCACGGTGACCACAGACTCCTCTCCGGAATACCAGCGCACAGAGTACCTCTCGTCAAAATCCGACGGGGCGTTCCGGAAGAGGATCGTCCGTACGCTCACATCCCCGGACGGACAGCCGGTAGAAATGGACAGGGTGAGATTTGCAGTTTCCAAAGAAAGCTTTTCCGCCGCTTGAGCCCGCAGGGTCGGGATGAGGATCGCTGCTGCGGCACATAGGACCAGAAGAACTGCCGGAAGGAAGGCACGGCACAGGAACCGCTTCATTTTCACCCCTCCCTTCCGTCTGCGGCGCAGGAAAAGGACGCGCCGTCGACCGAAATGCTTCTTCGGAGCGTATACCCGGAGAGAGCCGAATCCATCGACTCCGATGCGGATTCCGGCACGTGAATCTCTGCCAGCGAAACGCAGTCCTCAAATGCATCCGGCCCCAGTGAGCAGGACTCCGAGAGCAGATGGACAGAAGCGAGCTTCAGGCACTCGGCAAAGACGCCTTCCCCCAGGGATGCAACGCCCGACGGGATCACCACGTCCGTTACTGCCGTTCCGGAAAATGCAAAGGCACCCGCCGATTGCAGCCCATCGGGAATCGTTATCGTCTGCACGCCGGTGCAGCCTGCGAAGGCGGCATCTCCGATCTCCCGGACAGTATCGGGGAGTATCAGCTCTCCGATGGACCTGCAGTCACGAAACGCTTCGGCTCCGATGCGTTCCGCACCCGCAGGCATGGCCGCAGAAGTAAGAGCGGCGCAGCCGTAGAAAACCTGCTCCGGCACTTGGGTGAGCGCGCAGGAGAATTCCGCAGAGGAGAGAGACAGGCATCTGCCAAAAGCACCTTTCCCCAGTTCCACCACGGAAGAGGGGACGTGTATGCTCTCCAGCCCCGAGAGCCAGAAAGCATATTCGCCTATGGTGTTGAGACTGGCCGGGAAAGCCAGGGAACGAAGGTGTTCACAGCAGCTGAAGGTCGCGTATCCGATCTCACGGATCCCCTCGCCCAAAAACACGCTGGTCATCGCCGTACATCCGGAAAAAGTCTCATCCAATTTTACAACGCTTCCAGGGACCTCTGCCAACGTAAGTCCCGTGCAGCCTTCAAAAGCCGCTGTCCCCAGAACCGAAAGCCCGTCGGGCAGACGGATCTCCCGCAGTCCCACGCAGCCGGAAAAGGCACTTGCATCGATCTCCCTGAGGCTTCCCTCTTCTGCAAAAGTCACTTCCTCCAGATAAACGCAGCCGTAAAAGGCGCAGGCGCCGATGCGCTCCAGAGAAGCAGGCATCTCCACGGTGCGGATGGCGTAGACCTTTCCGGAATCAAGACAATCCACATCAAAGAGGCTGTCGCCCAGCTCCGTAACACCCTCTTCCACCACCACATGTTCAATGCGGGAGGCGTACTTCGCCCATTCCGGGCTCTCCATGGTCCAGTCTATGCTGCCGGTGGAACCGGTGCCGCGAATCGTGAGGGTGCCGCTCCCCCGACGGAACTGCCACTCCAGATCGCCCACACGGTGTCCGCCGCCGCCGAAAGCGGCCAGGAGGACCACCGTGACGATAAGGATCGCTGCCACAGTTCCGCCCAGGATCCACCACTTCCTGTCTACCTTCCGGATAAATTCCTTCAGGCGAAGGAGGAAGGAATCTGTTTTCTTCACTCCGTGCTGCATGTTCTCTCCTGCCTGCGGCCCGTTGGCCGCGTGTATTCTGACGGACCTTGATCCGTAAAAAACAACTATTGATACATTTTAGTAGTGTATCACAGCCCGCCCCTCCCCGTCAAGGCAAAGGAATCCAGGAAAAACACCTGAAAAACATTGCATCCCATGCGGTTTTCTGTTAGATTATAAGTGAGATGCATTCTGTAAACCGATTACGGAGGAGACCCACATGAGAGCATGCTATGCCGGGAGTTTCGATCCCTTCACCAACGGCCATCTGGACATCCTTCGGGATTCCTGCGCCATCTTTGAGCAGGTCCATGTGCTCATCGGCGTGAACGCCCAGAAGCACCGCTTCTATGACGCCGGGGAGATGGCGGCCGCCATCGAGCGTGTCTTGCGGCGAGAAGGTCTCTCCAACTGCGTGGTACGGGTCTATGGCGGTCTCACAGCCAAGTACTGTGCCGAACACCACATCAATTATCTTGTCCGCGGCCTTCGAAACAGCATGGACTACTCCTATGAGGAAAACATCGCAGAGGTCAACCGTCTCATCAATCCCTCTCTCTCCTCCATCTATGTCCGGGCAAAAAACGCGGCCATTTCCTCCTCCATGGTCCGGGAGCTATTCTCCTACGGGGAACCGGTTGATGCCTTTGTACCCCCGGAGATATCGGAGGTCATGCGCCGTCAGGCATGATCCTGTCCTAGAAGGAGACAAGGAAGGCCTACTCTCTTTCATCTGTCCGCATCCGAAACATTCTAAAGGAGGTCTCGTCATGCAAAAGCCCGTTCTCGGTATCCACCATGTTGCCATCCACGCCGCAGATTTTGATCAGACTGTTTCCTTTTACCGTGAAATCTTCGGATTTAGCCCGTACATCGCATGGGGCGAGCCGGGAAACCGTGCCGTCATGCTGGACACAGGGGACGGCAGCCGGATTGAGGTCTTTGAAAACGGATCCAAGGATCAGCCAGAAGGTGCCTGGTGTCATCTTGCACTGCGTGTCTCCGACTGCGACGCCGTCTTCAATGCCGCAGTTGGCGCCGGGTGCCGGATCCAGATGGAGCCGCAGAACGTCGTGATCCATGGAGAATTCGATCTGCCTGTACGCATCGCCTTCGTCTACGGACTCAACGGTGAGATCTTCGAATTCATGCAGGAGCTTTAAACGCAAGCCCCTGGGAAAAGCCGGGCATCTCCTTGTATAACAGTGATCTTTTCCCCCAATGAGAATGAAAACCGTTAACTGCCGGATCTGACAAAGAACGCACCGCATTCAGCGGTGCGTTCTTTACTCTGTGTTACCAGCCGTTCTTGACCGCTCGGACCTCCCGGTTTGCACGGTTTGGCTTTGCAATGAAAGCCAGGATCTCTCCCATTTCCGCCACCCGCAGTCGGCTCAGATACTCCAGCGTTGGCTGTACCACGTGTTGGATGGGATTCTCGCCGGCGGACAGGAAGTATCGCCAGAAGTAGTCCCAGGTGGCTTCGGTCACCTGTACGAGACCGTTGTAGCCGTTGATGGAGTTTCCATCCAGAAGGACAATTCCATTCGCATCATAGTGCAGGATGAGGAAAGAGTGACTGTAGTTCCGGCAATAAGCGCCGCAGGAGATCACCCCAGCCGCCTGAAAATTATTATACAGGGTCTCCGGCGTTCCGTCCACGCCCCAAATGACTTCGGAGTTCCTGTACTCATGGGTCGCATCCCCTGGGCACTCCCCGAAGAGTGCGTAGTATACGCCGTTGGCGTAGATGTAGCAGGACCACCCGCGCTGATTGTCCGGAACGTTGAGCATTTCGCCCCAGTTCGGAACACTGTATGTCCCCAGCGGCGCCAGATACTCCTGTGTACATTCATAATCCGTATAGAGTCCCGCGTGTCCCTGAAACACCAGATCCAGCCGCTCAGCCAGAAACGCATCCTCCGTATACCTCGAACCTGAGACCTCTGCCGGGTCCCGGATCCATACCGCACCGGGAATATCGTTTTCTGTCTCATCCTCGTAGGTCGCCGACGCCCTGCAAGGACATATCCCGCATATGAACGCTGTAGCGCATACCAGGGCTGTGAACATACGGATCCCGTTCTTCACGCGTCAGGCCTCCTCGGAAACAAGTTATTACAACTTTATACCAATTTGTAATATTTGTCAATCTTTTGTTTCCGGTTTGTATCGAATCAAGGATCATTTCCTGACGTGCAGGTCATCCTCCCCGTGGTATGTCATTTTGGATGCTGGTGGAACAAAGATGAAGAAACGGCAGCAGGGCCGAAGTCCTGCCGCCGTGAAGAAGCCTTTTTTGTTCTGTCCAGGGATCTTTTAAAGTTTCCTGATCGTCAGAGATCCACAATATCCCCGTCGCAGAGAAGACGGACGGGATACCCCCACTTCCCGTCCAAATCCAGGATCTGCTTTTCCTTCTCTTCGGGAAATACGTGCTGGAAAAACAGCGCTTTCCCCTGATAGTCCGGAAGGATCCCCCCGAGATGCTCCGGACCGAAGTGACCCATCTCGCATACGGTGAGATCCAGCGGTTCCTGGAGGGCGATGCGTGGAAAATCGTTCCGTGCCAGTTCCTGTGAGAGGTCTCCGGTGAACAGCACCCGTTTTCCCTCAGCCTCCAGCAGATAGGCGAATGACGGCCGGCCCTTGTTTGCCATATGCTCTGTGGGGATCGGCGTCACAGTGAGGATACCGTCTGTCCAGACCGTGGCCGCGGTCATGACCTTCAGCCGGAAGCGGCTCTCGTCCAGTTTCTGGCCTGCCTCAGCAACTTCTACCGAACGACGGAGAAGTTCCGCAAGATCCGGGTCCGTCACGAAGACGTCCATGCTCGCGGCCGGAAACGCATAGTTGCAGAGATCCGCCATCGCATAGAGCCCGTTCGTGTGGTCCCCGTGAACGTGCGTTGTAAAGATCGCCCGCAGTTCCGCCGGGGAGATCCCCGCCGCCGCAAGCAGGTCAGGCACGGGGCCTCCCGCATCGACGCAGTATTTCGCTCCGCCCGCTTCCACGACGGCACAGGAGCAGTGACGTTTCGGCGTAGGCCGGAAGTGTCCGCTGCCCAGAAACAGGATTCTCATGCCATCTCCCCCTTCTATTATGATTCTACGCGTATTCCGGCCTGTTTGCAAGCAGTTCTTTCTCCGGTAAACAGTGCTACCCTCAGTACTGCTGCATGCTATTTACAAAATTTTAAATATTTTAATAATTTTGAAATCATTTTTCTCTTTACACGGTTTTCTCGTTTGATATAATAAAAACGAAATAAGAGAAAGGAGTGCCGGCGCAATGCAGGACTATACCAAGAAATTCGACGTGATCGACAAACACATGGAAATGCGTGAGATCCTCACGGCGGTGTACAACGCCCTGAAAGTCAAGGGATATGATCCGGTGAATCAGATCGTCGGCTATATCCTCTCCGAGGATCCCACCTATATCACCAATTACAACAATGCCCGCGGCCTCATCTGTCGCATCGACCGGGACGAGCTGCTTCAAGAACTGGTACAGTCCTATCTTCAGAAATGATCTGTTGCTGACAGCGTGTGCCTGCCGGCGGAGCCATCGGCTTCGCCGGCATTTTTATATTCGGTTGCGATTTCCTCATCCGGTTTCAGAAACGTTCCCTTCGTCCGTCACCATTGACGGCGATTGCCAACCATGGTATTATTATAAAGGTTTTTTGTCGGTTCCTCTTGCGCCGATTGAAAAGCCTCATTAATGTTCGGGCCGTCTGTAACCCATTGTTCCCGGCGATTCGGCCAATTTTCCTCTCCGGTTTTACGCTTTTTCCGGGGAATTTCCGTCCAAATCGCCGAAAATATCTCTCGCAGTTGTTTTCGACAGGTTTTTTTGCGCAAGGGATTGACATGCAGGATACAATGTGTTACAATTCGGTTACGATTCCAGGATGGAGGAATATTCAGCATGGCAAATCAGAAACCGCTTCCTCTGGAATACCGGGGCCACCCTCTCCGGAGAAAGGACAACCTCGTCTACTACGGGAGCATGGCGGACAAGTATATCATCCTCATGCAGATCCTCTCCACGAAGACCGTAAACGACCTGGAAGTCGCGGACAAAGTGCTGGTCCAGCTTCAGCTCACCGATGAGGATCTGAAGACGAGAGACAAAATCGTAAAGAAGACGGAAAAGGACAGCCTGTACGATGCCATGGACGTGGCAACCGTCTGGCTGGAACGGGCCCTCTCGGGCCGGTAAGCAGATTCCAATAAAAGCGAAAGAGAAAGAGGTACCACCGATGAAAATTAGCAAGAGACTGATCGTTCTGGTCCTGACCCTGGCGATGTGTTTCTCCGTTCTCGCCATGACCGCCTCTGCGGATGACGAGTATTACGGCGACGTCGCCTACGGCGCTGCCACCACCACCGCCTCCCTGCTGAACATCCGCGGCGGCTGCGGCACGGATTACGAGATCCTTGGGACCATCCCCTACGGCTCCGTGATCGTCGTTCTGGACTGCACCGAGGACGGTTGGTATCATATCAATTACAACGGCATCGAAGGCTATTGCTGCACGGATTATCTTGCGGACGTGAATACCGCCGAGGACATTACCGCTACCGGCATGATCACGGGCGACGAGGTATGTCTCCGCGCGCTGCCCAACACCAGCTGTGAGGTCCTGGGTTATTACTACTCCGGAACCCGCGTCCAGGTAACCGGCATCAACGACGGGTGGTACAGGGTTTCCGACGGCGGCATCGACGGTTATGTCCGCTCGGATCTTGTGGTGATCGCGGGCGGTCCGGACGGGAGCGTTCCTGCCTACCAGAGCGGCGAGACCACTTCCTCCAGCACAAGCTCGAACAGCGGCGAGGATGAGGACTATTCCGCCACGGGCATGCTCACCGCGGACGAAGTCAGGCTCCGTACAGAGCCCAACACAGACTGCGGGATCCTGGGCTACTACTACTCCGGCACCCGCGTCCAGGTCATCGCTACCAACAACGGCTGGTACAAGATCTCCGACGGCGGCCAGATCGGCTATATCCGCGCCGACCTCATGACCATCGTGGAAGAGACGGACGACAGCGACGATGACGACGGGAACGATTCTTCCTCCAGCACCGTGAGCACAGCCGCTCCGGCAGCAGTGACCTATACCTCCGCAAACGAGGGCTCTGAACTGGGACGTCAGATCGCAGATTATGCACTGCAGTTCGTCGGTTATGATTACGTCTATGGCGGCGCCTCCCCCTCCGAAGGCTTCGACTGCTCCGGTTTCGTGATGTATGTCTATGAACAGTTTGGCGTCTACATGCCTCACGGCGCCACCTCACAGTATATCTGCGATCTTGGCTATGTGGTCTCCAAAGCCGATCTGCAGCCCGGCGATCTGGTATTCTTCAATGGTGACGGCGACGGCATCAGCCACGTTGGCATGTATATCGGCGACGGACAGATCGTCCATGCATCCGGCTCCACGGTGGGCGTTATCATCAGCGATCTGAGCAGCAGCTACTATACCGCGGTATATTACTCCGCAAAGCGTTTCATCTGATTGGAATCAACGAACCGGCTCCCGGCAGGTCTCTCCTGCCGGGAGCATTTTGTTCCCCGGACCGCGGAAAAAAGTCTGTACGGACGGGGAGAATCGATGTATAATAGATGCAAATTCCGACAGGAGCCAACGGAGGCGGGCTATGGAACCACGGTACGGCTTCATCCATGAGAAACTGGAGATCAAGATACTCATCCTATTCCTGCTTCGGCGCCTGCCGCGGCCGGTGGATATGGACACCCTGACAGATCTAACCATGTGCGACGAAGGTATCAGCTTCTTCGATTTCGCCGACTGTGTGGCAGAACTGCGGGAATCCGGCCACATCGAGGAGACGCCGGAGGGCTGGTGCATCACAAAGAAGGGCCGTGAGAACGGAGAGATCACCGAGGACAGCCTTCCCTACTCCGTACGTATCCGGGCTGATCGGGGTGCCGCCTCTGTGGCTCGTGAACAGCAGCGTGACGAACTCGTCACCACGGCGCGAGAACTTCGCGCCCGGGGAGGCTGTACAGTTCGTTTGAACTTGTCCGACGGAGAGGGAGACGTGTTCTCCCTGGAGCTTCTTTGCGGCAGTGAAGAAGAAGCCGAGCTCATGCAGAAAAACTTCCGCAGAAATGCGGAGGCCCTGTATTCCCGCATAACAGAGCTGCTGCTGGCAGATTCCGGCAGCAGTGAAGCGTGAACCATTATCCTAACAAGGAGGAACTCCCCATGTCCTGTGATCTACGCGGCCGCTCCCTTTTGACACTCAGTGATTTCACCCCGGAGGAGATCCGTTATCTGCTGGATCTCGCAAAAGAACTGAAGGCGGAAAAGAAGGCCGGCGCCGAACAGAAACGGCTCGTCGGCAGAAATATCGTCCTGCTCTTTGAAAAGACTTCCACCCGGACAAGGTGCTCCTTTGAGGTCGCAGCCATGGATCAGGGCGCGGGCGTCACCTTCCTGGATCAGAAATCCTCCCAGATGGGCAAAAAAGAGTCTTTGGAGGACACTGCACGGGTTCTGGGACGGATCTATGACGGCATCGAATACAGAGGATACGCACAGGCCACGGTAGAGGCTCTGGCAAAGTTCAGCGGTGTGCCCGTTTTCAACGGCCTTACGGATGTCGATCATCCCACCCAGGCGCTTGCAGACGCACTTACTTTGGAAGAGCATGCCGGAAAGCCCCTTTCGGACTGCAAACTCGTCTTCTGCGGCGATACCCGCAACAATGTAGCCCTGGCACTGATGGGCATCTGTGCAAAACTGGGGATGCATTACGTGGGTTACGGGCCGAGAGCTCTCTTCCCCACGGAAGAGGCGACACGCTCGTTCCGAGAGGACGCGGATCGTTCCGGCGCAATTTTGGAGTGCACGGACGACCCCGCTGCCCTGCGGGGCGCTGACGCTGTCTACACAGATATCTGGGCCAGCATGGGCGAAGAGGATCTCATTGAGGAACGCGTGGCGCTCCTCACTCCCTACCGCGTGACTGCAGAACTCATGGCGAAGACGGAGAATCCCGCCTGCATCTTCCTGCACTGCCTGCCCTGCTTCCACGACTTTGAAACATCCTTTGCAGCTCAGCAGCAGGAGAAAGGCCTTGACATCCGGGAAGTTACGGATGAGGTCTTCCGCTCCTCTCAAAGCCGCGTCTTCGACCAGGCGGAGAACCGACTCCATACCATTAAGGCCGTTCTCGTGGCAACACTGCGCCGATAGAAGTGCAAGGGGGCACAGATATGAATTCGACGCCGGAAAAAACTACCGGTACCGCCCTCGTCACCGTGGTCGGCCGTGACCAGATCGGTATCATCGGGGGCGTGTGCTCCAAGCTGGCTTCCATGGAGATCAACATTCTCGACATCAGCCAGACCGTCATGGCCGGCAATTTCACCATGATGATGTTCGTGGACCTATCCACCAGCGATCTCACCATTCCCGCGGCCGCCGAGGCGCTGGATGCCTATGGGAAAAGCCGGGGCCTTGTGATCCGCCTGCAGCGTACGGACATCTTCGACGCCATGCATGAGCTGTGAGGGACCAGCATGCTGAACACGAAAAAGATCCTGGAGACTATGAGCATGATCGACCGTCAGCACCTGGATGTGCGGACTGTCACCATGGGTATTTCCCTGCGGGACTGCGCAGACTCCGATCCGGAGAAAGCATGCCGCAGGATCTATGACAAGATCTGTACCCGGGCGGAAAAGCTGGTTTCCACCGCCGAAAACATCGACCGGGAATTCGGTATCCCTATCGTGAACAAGCGCATCTCCGTTACGCCGATGTCCATGGTGGCCGAGGCCTCTGAAACGGAGGACTTTGTTCCCTTCGCATTGGCGCTAGACCGTGCCGCCAAGTCCTGCGGCGTGAACTTCATCGGCGGCTACAGCGCGCTGGTACAGAAGGGCTTCACCTCCGGTGACCGGCGGCTGGTCGCGTCCTTGCCGGAGGCTCTGGCCGAAACGGATCTGGTCTGCGCCAGTGTGAACGTGGCCTCCACCAAGGCAGGCATCAACATGGACGCAGTCTCCGAAATGGGACGTACTGTAAAAGCCATTGCCCTGCGCTCAGCGGATACCGGCTGCAGCGGATGTGCAAAGTTCGTGGTCTTTGCCAACGCAGTGGAGGACAATCCTTTCATGGCCGGCGCTTTCCATGGTCCCGGGGAGCCGGAATGCGTCATCAACGTCGGAGTCTCCGGCCCGGGTGTTGTATACCATGCGCTCCAGTCATGCCGGGGCGAGCCGTTCGACGTAGTGGCGGAGACGATCAAGAAGACTGCCTTCCAGATTACACGGATGGGCCAGCTGGTGGCCAGGGAGGCCTCCCGCCGGCTAGACGTGCCTTTCGGCATCGTGGATCTGTCCCTTGCGCCCACTCCGGCGGTCGGTGACAGTGTCGCACGCATCCTGGAGGAAATGGGTCTGGAAGTATGCGGCACTCACGGGACCACAGCGGCGCTTGCCTTGCTCAACGATGCGGTGAAAAAGGGAGGCGTCATGGCCTCCTCCCAGGTGGGCGGTCTGTCCGGCGCCTTCATTCCTGTGAGCGAGGACGAGGGTATGATCGCTGCGGCCAAGGCTGGTGCCCTGTGCCTTGATAAGCTGGAGGCCATGACCTACGTGTGCTCCGTCGGCCTCGATATGATCGCCGTTCACGGCGACACGCCGGCAGAGACCATTGCCGCAATCATCGCCGACGAGGCAGCGGTGGGCGTCGTGAACAGCAAGACCACCGCCGTCCGGATCATTCCTGCGGTTGGGAAAAACGTGGGCGATACCGTGGAGTTCGGCGGTCTTCTTGGAACTGCCCCCGTGATACCCGTCCATGGCTGGAGCAGCGAGGCGTTCGTACGCCGCGGCGGGCGCATCCCCGCCCCGCTGCAAAGTCTCAAAAACTGAACGCTGCCGGCGCCGCAGGTCTCTCCTTCGGCGCCGGAACCACAACAGGAGGTTTCTATGGAACAGAAGCTTCGCATCTATCTCTTCAGCTCCACGCACTGGGACCGGGAGTGGTATCAGTCTTTCCAGGGCTTTCGGCGTCGTCTGGTGGACATGACGGATGATCTTATCGAATCGTTGGAGTCCCATCCCGAATTTCCTCAGTTCACCTTCGACGGTCAGACGATCGTCCTGCGAGACTATCTGGAGATCGCACCGGAGAATGAAATCCGTCTTCGAAAACTGATCCGGGAGGGACGGATTCTGATCGGTCCGTGGTATGTGATGCCGGACGAGTATCTGGTCTCAGGGGAGGGGCTGATCCGTAACCTCCTCATCGGCACCGCTCTCGCTCGTGAGTTCGGCGTCGAGCCTATGCGATACGGCTATATCTGCGACATCTTCGGCCATGCCGCCCAGACGCCCCAGATCTTCGCAGGCTTTGGCTTTGAGGGAGCTCTTCTGGGCCGCGGCACCAACGAGGCGGACTTCCCCGCCCATTTCCTCTGGGAGAGTCCGGACGGCACCCGTATCATCACCTTCAAGCTTGCGGATGAAGGAGGATACGGTGATTTCTTCTCCTCCTATCTGAATCAGCTTTCTCCTGACGCCTCCGAGTCGGAAAAGGATGACCTCCTTCGTCAGGTCGTTGAACGGGAACGCAGCCGCTCTGACATCCCGGTGGTGCTTCTCATGGACGGTTTGGATCACATGCACATCCATACCGAGGCTCTTCTTGACGTCAAAGCACGTCTGTCGAGGCTTTACCCTGACGCCGAGATCTGCATCGGAGGCCTGGAGAACATGGTCCATAAGCTCCAGCCTTACCGCGGCGAAATGCCCGTGAAAGTTGGCGAACTCAACGATACCGCCAGAGAGCAGCACGGATACGTTCATCTCATCACGAACACCCTCTCCAGCCGCTATGATATCAAGCAGAAGAATGATGTTGCCCAGACGGAACTGGAAAAGTGGAGCGGTCTTTTCACCGTCCTAACGGCTCTGGAGGGGCATCCTCTCCGGACAGGGTATTACCGCACAGCGTGGCGGCATGTCATTGAAAACCATCCTCACGACTCCATCTGCGGCTGCTCCATCGACCAGGTCCACCGGGACATGCACTACCGGTTCGATCAGGCTCTGGAAATCGGAGCTGAGATCTCGCACACCGGACTCCGTACACTTTCCGACGGCGGGGATTCTGACGGGGCGGAGATAATCCTCACCGTAATGAATCCTCTGCCCTTCCCCAGAAACGAAGCCGTCTCCATAAAGGTCTATTTCCCGGCGGACTGGAAATGGCGTTATTCAGAACCCTTCGGCTATGAGGAGATCAATGCTTTCCAGCTTCTGGACGAGGACGGAAAGCCCGTGCCGTTCAAGGTCACGGACATCCTGCGGGACACCAGGGCCCCCAACTTCGGCGAGAGGATCGTGGGAGATCGGCATACCCTGACCTTTACGGCGCGGACCCCGGCCTGTGGTTTTGCCAGGTACCGCATCGTGCCTTCCGGTCACCCTGTCCGCTCCTTTGATACTCTTCGCACCGGTACCCTCACAGCGGAGAACAGGTTCATTCGAGTGACTGTCACGCCGGACGGCACGCTTGACTTTGAAGACCTCCGCACCGGACGAGTCTATACGGATCAGCTCCGCTTTTCGGACGACGGCGAGATCGGTGACGGCTGGTACCATTGCGCCCCGGCCCATGACCGCCAGATTCTTTCCGCAGGTGCACCTGCCGTGGTCTCAGTGGAAGAGGACTCCCCCGCGCGATGCGTTTTCGGCGTGGAAAAGACCATGCTTGTTCCTGCGCGTGTCGAGCGGTCCGGTGAGCTGCGGAGACAATTCTCCCGCTCAGCAGAACTCACGCCAGTCAAGCTCTTCTCGCGTATCACCGTCGACGCCGAAAGCCCCCTGGTACGGATCGACCTCACCATTGAGAATACCGCGCGGGATCACAGGCTCCGTCTTCTCATTCCTACCGGGATCCAGAAAGACGAGTACACGGCTTCAGAAGCTTTCTGTACAGTCACCCGCAGAGTAAGCATCCCAAAAGAACGGGAGTTATGGAGAGAGGCCGGGCAGCACGAGAAAGCTATGGAGCGATTCGCTTTCAAGCGGGACGATACTGCCGGTCTCGCCTTCGTAAGCGGCGGCGGACTTCACGAGATAGGTGCATTTGACGACGCGGATGGTACGCTCGCGGTGACGCTTCTTCGGTGTATCGGACAGATGCCGTTCAATCTCCCGGCGGAAGACGGAGAACTGCTGGGAAAATGGAACTACACCTTCGGTCTGCTTCCGATGACGGCAGAGACCACGGCGGCAGATATCCAGCGAACGGCTGACTCCCTGGCAGCAGGACTGCGGGATCGGCAGGATGCCGTTGTAAATGATCCCAACTCCCATTCCTATTTCTCCCTTTCATCTGATCGAGGTTCCGTCTGCTGCAGTACCTTGAAGCCTGCGGAGGATGACGACGGTGTAATTTTGCGGCTCTACAGCCTCTCGGATGCTCCGGACACCGCCCGATGCGGTTTTGACCGTACGATCCAGTCCGCAGAGCTGTGCACGCTCGAGGAGTCGCCGCTTGAGGAGCTCTCCCCGTCGGGCAGCATGATTTCGATCCCCCTGAGCCCCTGGCAGATCCTCACTCTCCGTCTCAGGTTCTAAGTATAGTTTACATAACATATTCTCGATGCCGCCTTTACTTTTTCGGGATTTACATGAGATACGGCTTCCGGTAAGATTACCCGGAAGCCGTATCATTTCCATAATATCATTTACATAATATTTTTACTGTAAATCGCCCTTACTGTTTCAGGATACCGCATCTCCGCAGGCACCTGATCAGCTCGTCTCGCATAAGGAGGTAGCCCTTCCAATCGGGATGGACACCGTCGACGGAATAATCCCGGATGCTCTTCTCTCCGTCTGCCATAAAGCAAGAGGCAAAATCTGCAAGGGGCCATCCGTTATTTGCTGCGAGATCCTTCAGGAATCTGTTTTCGGCATTCAGGATCCGGTCGCTACGGGCGTTGTCCCAAGGGACACACAGATCACACAGATGGACGGTGCCGAGGATCGGCAGGACCCCTGCATCGGCACACCGTCTGGACATGGTCTCCATGTTGCAGCAGATCTCCTCCGTGACGGTCTTCTCGTCCCGACCAGGTCTCTTCCACCACAGATCGTCCTGGGAGGACATCATGTCGTTGATCCCTCCGCAGAGAACCGCAGCCTGGGGATGCAACTGCAGCACGTCCGCTTCCAGACGCTTCTCCATATACTCCGTTGTATCACCGCCGATGCCCCTGTTCGCGACCTTGAGACCGCAACAGCAGAAATACCATTCCGCAGCCCACCGCTCGGTGACGGAATCTCCGAGCAGCACAAGATCCGGGCGGATATCCAGCCGGACAAGCTGCTCGTTGTACTCGTTGTAGACCTCACGCATACGGTCGGCGGCTACGGTCTTTCCATAGAGGCCTGGCTTCAGCACTTCCATTCCAATCCCTCCCGTCTCATATTCCGATCCTAACACACAGGACAGGAATTGTCCACAACAAAGACGCGGCTCCGTCCCTGGAGCCGCGTCGCAAATTCGGTTCAGTCTATCTTTTTATCAATCACGAAACGCAGGATCTTCTTGGAGGTATTCTTTTCAAATTCCGTGTTCCGGATCTTCACGAGACCAACGGCCTTGTAGGCGGGCATCCGGGCGTTTAACTCGGAAACCAGACGTGCGAAGTAGTCCTTTGGCGTCTCCCTTTCATAAGAGGCAAAATAATCCGGATCAGGATAAATCTCCGCCACGATGACCTCCTTCGAAGGGTCTGCTCGGCTCTCTCCGGCATAGACCACCACTTCCCCGGTGCCGTCAAAACGTCCGATCTCGTACTCTATCTCTTCAGGATATACATTTTTCCCGTTCGCAAGGATGATGAGATTTTTGAGGCGTCCGGTGATGTACACCCAGCCGTCCTCGTCCAAATGGCCCAGATCGCCGGTGCGGAAAAAACCGTCCTCATCGAAAACAGCGGCAGTGGCTTCTGGATCCTCGTAGTAGCCCAGCATCACGTTGGGTCCCTTCACGCAGATTTCGCCGTCTCCGTATTCGTCGGGTTCTGAGATCTTCACTTCCACGCCAGGGACGGGGCATCCAACGCTTCCCTGTTTTCGAAGTTCATTGCGGTTGACGGAGATGAGAGGCGCGCACTCTGTGATGCCGTATCCGTTGATGATGGTGATGCCTACGGCCTCGAAAGTTCCGGCCACCTCGGGGCTCAGCGGTGCGCCGCCGCTGACGATGAGTTCCAGATTTCCGCCGAGAAGGTTCAGGATGGAGGCAAACATCTTTCGCCGTGCATCGATTCCGATCTTTCGAAGGACGTTGGATAAACCCATCATCCTGCGCAGGAGCTTCTCCTGGCCGTTTTTACGGGCGGTAGACCATATCTTTTTGTAGATCTTCTCCAGAAACAAGGGAACCAGCATCACATGAGTGGGCTTCTGCTCCGTCAGTTCCTTGGTGAAGTATCGAAGTCCTGAGGAAAAGTATATGTGGCTTCCCTGTCCGTAATGACCCACGAGATTGCAGGTGGAACCGAATGTATGGTGCAGGGGCAGGATGCAGACGCAGTCCCGGGTGATCTGGAAAAGACGCTGGCCCTCTACCATGGAGTAGCAGATGTTGGACTGACTGAGCATTACGCCCTTGCCCTTCCCTGTAGTGCCCGATGTAAAGACAATGGAAGCCAGAGCATCCGGATCCAGGGCATAGTCATCATATGAGGTATCGCCTGTCTCCAGAAGCTCCTGACCGTGTGACAGAAGCCAGATCCGGCACAGATCACCCTGGATGGGGGTGCCCCAGATGCAGAAGCACGCTTTGATGCCGGGATATCTGCTGCGGATCTCTTCAATCTTTTCCGCGTCATCGCCGGAATAGAAGATATAGCGGCATCTGGCCTTCTCCAGTGCTCCGGTCATATCCTCTACGGTCCAGTCATGATCCAGGGGGACCGTGACCGCGCCGATAGCCATCAGGGCAAAGTAGGCATAGGCCCAACCCATGCTGTTGGAGGCGATAATGGCGCACTTCTCCCCCCTGCAGCCCTGTTCTACCAAAGCCGTCCCCAGCGCGCGCACATCCCGGCGTACCTGCTCGTAACTGACCGTCACATTCTTCTCGTCGGTGGGTTTTTCTTTATAAGAAAAAGCCGGATCATCTCCGTACTTCTCCGCGACCTTCTCCAACATGGTCCTCAGGTCCCGAAAGAGGACCTTTTGTTCGTAAAGCGGGTATTCCCTGCCCATTTCACTTTCCTCCCTCTTCCGGTTCGTCTGTAAGCAGTTCCGCGGCGACGGCAAACAATGCCGTCAGGGCCATAGCGCCGAAAGCGATCAGATGCACCGCCCTGCGCCGCCTGATCCTCCGGCTGAGTTCCAGATACTCCCCCGCCTGCTCTGCGGCATCATCCCGCCTAGGCGAATCCTCCCGCCGCAGTTCAAGCAGCGCTCTTCGGCAGTCTGCACATACAGCAAGATGCTCCTCCACGAGCCGCTCAGTAGCGTTGCTCGCGGCGCCGTCGGCGTAGATGGGAAGAAGATCCAACGCGACGTCACATTCAATCATGTTCCAATGCCTCCCGTAATTTCTGCTTCGCCCTGAAATAAATCACTTTTGCAGAGGAAACGGAGATCCTCAGCCGGGCGGCGATCTGTTCATAGGGAAGATCGCCGTAGACGCGCAGAACGAGCACGTCCGCGTACCGCTGCGGCAGGGCTGAGATCGCCTCGCGGACCCGGTCGATCTCGCTCCGCCTCACAGCCTGATAGCCCGGCTGTTCCTCCTCGGGGGCAGCCAGTTCTTCCAGGACTGCGTCCGCACAGAGGACCTCTCTACGGCTCTTTCGAAGTTCATGGAGAAACACATTTTTCCCGATGGAAATGAGCCAGGTGAGCATCCCGCATTCGCCCCGGTAACGATGCAGAGAACGGTAGGCTTGAAAAAAGGTCTCCTGTGTAAGCTCCTCCGCAAGGCCGGCGTCTCCGCACAGGCGCAGAAGGAACTGATGAACCCGCCCGGAATACTCCAGGTAGATACGCTCGAATTCCCGCTCTGATCCGTGCAATCCGCCACCCCCCCTTACACAAGATTATGTGCCGTCAGGTATGCAAAAGTTACACGTTTCTCCAAGATTTTGTGTTTTGGTTAACTCGGATCCCGATCGTTCGCCGATTTCTGCGCGGTCCCCTGCAGAAGAACTCGGAGCTCTTCCAGTGTCATCGTGGCATTGAGAGCATCGAGAAGCGCATTGGAAGAGAGCTCCCTGGGCAGGTCCAGAGCGGCCTGGAGTTCCAGCCGCCGGGCAGCGCTTTCAGATGTTCCGGAGAGCCCCAGGTCATACAGATCCGCCTTTGTGATCCCGCCCCGATGCCTGCCGGAGGAGCCGAAGTCAGCCCCGCAGTTTCGCAACGCCAGAAGGATTGTCTCCCGATCCATGGCTTCCACTCCAAGAACACCTGCCCTTGAGGGATGGTCCTTCCGCCTCTCCTTTCCCGGGATACGGGGCACGTAGGCCTGCAGGATCTCGCAATTTTCCCCCAGCATGCCTCGCAGTTTTCCCCGGATCACAAGGCCGGCACCGTCGCTGTCTGTGAGGAGGATCACGCCACGCTTCTCTGCAAGCATGCGGAAATATTCGAGCTGCTCCCGATCATGAAACAGATGGAATCCGCCTGTCTCCACCACGGTAGCATCGACCGCCCGGAGCACCGCTGCCCGGTCGTAGCGTCCCTCCACCACGATCACCTGCCGGACGCAGGGCTTTTCTTCGCTCATCCCAGGGCCAGCTCCGCCACAAACTCGCGTATGAGATCCTCGTAGTCCGCCTTCTCGCTGTTCAGGCGCATCGCCGTCTCACTGCAGAGGCGAACGCTGTGGGTACACCAGGAAAGGCTCAGACTTCTCGCTGCGGAGACTGTCTTCTGGATCTGAAAATCGTACCGGAAAAGCCCCATCTGCCGAAGCTCCGACGTTGGCCGCTGTTCCGCCAGCCAGAGTTTCGTCACAAGAAGCCGCCTCAGTTCCGAAGACACTGCTGCGAGGATCCTGTGGGCGGGTTCCTGCATCTCCAGCAATTTTCCCAGGATGACCATAGCCTCGCCGTATCTGCGTACAGTCAGGGCATCCGTAAGGCGCCAGGCCACCGCCTCTACCACCGGGGTGACGGCTTTGTCGATGTCCTCCTTCGTGATGACGCTGCCGGAATACGCACAGAGCTTTGCGATCTCCGGATCCAGCGCGGTCATACTGCCGCCTCCCACGAACAGAAGATACTCTGCCGTATCGCGATCCATCCAGGAACCCAGCTTTGCCGAGCGGTTCATGACCCAGCGAAGCAGTTTGTCACGGCTCTGAAAGCCGAATTCCACCGTCTTGAAGCATTTCAGGATTCTGTCGTTGTACTTGATGCGCTTATCTGGCTTGAAAGGCTCGGTTTCAAAGATGAGCACGAGACAGGCGTGCTCCGGCGCCTGCTCCAACATTTCCGCGGCGGCCAGGCGATCTTCCTCCGGAAGCGCAAACACGTTCCAGTCCCGCACTTCGATGAGAGTATGCTCTGCAAACGCCGGATACGGAGCCATGGCGTCGTCAAGGTCCCGTACAGTCAGGTTCTTTCCCTCAAGGCGGCGGTGGTTGAATTCTTCTGTCCCGGGCACCAGGAGTTTTTCCCGCAGCTGGTCAAGATAGAACTGCAGGAGATAATGCTCGTCCCCGAAAAATAGATAGAGCCCGCCGATGGTCCCGCGTTTCAGGTCCTCCCGGAGCTGATCCATCTCCGGATACTGTTTTTCCTTTTCCGCCATCTGTTCCCCTCAATTCCGCTGTAACATACTCCCTGGAAGTCGTTCGGTAACTGTCAATATCCCGTACTGCCGGCCGTCGGACACCCTTCTAATTGCAGGATCGTATGGGATTCCTGCACTCTGCAGCAGCGTCGACCGCCATGTTTCGCTGATCCCGTCCCGTCTTGCGCTTTCTTTTCTTTCCGGTCCGAAGAATCCGTTATCATTTTACTGCAGACTGCAGCAAGTTTCCACCTTTTTTACGTTTCCGTGCGCAAGGGACCGGGGCGCTCAGCGTCCCGGTCCCCCTGTGCCGTCCATATTACGTCTTCGTTTCAGAATCATCCATGATTGCTTTCGTTTCATCCGCAGTTTTTTCGCCACCGTCCCCGGATACGGCTGTTCCCTGTTTCTTGGAGCGGCTGACCATATAATATGCGAGGCATAACAGTCCCACCGGGATCACGAACAGGAAGAGGATCAGCGCGCAGATGCCTACTGCGCCCCATATCCCGTAACGCAGCAGTGTTGAAGGATCATGAAATGCATCGGTGACGAATGAAACAAGCTGCTGCACCAGCGAAGAGATACCCCCGGAGGCACTCATGACAGGACCTCCAGTTCCCCTGAAAGAGACGCCGCAGCCAATACGACTTCTCCGTTTTCGAACGTGAATGACGCGGGCGCGCCGTCCACTTTCACAGCGGACACCGACTTCAGGAACGGAAGTGCAAAGCGGTTCGCCCGCAGTTCGCCTTCCAGAACGTGGATGCGAGCCCCCGCGTCATCGATAGACACGTCGCCCCAGGCGCCGTCCACGCTCCAGATGCAGCGGAAAGTCCCGTCGCGCTGTACGGGATCGAAGCCCACCCTTCCGTGAGGCAGGTCGAACTGGAAGCCGGACAGGATCATGAGCATGGCGAAGGATGCCATGGATCTTGCGTAATTGTTGCCGCACTCGATCTCGTTGAATGGATTGCGCTTTCTGCCGTCGTACCGGTCGCGAACAGCTTTTGCCACGGCCGTTCCCTTCTCCACGGCCCCCTCGGCCATAAGGAGCCCTGCGAACTCATACTCGAAGCCGTGCATGGTCTCCTCGCAGTACGGCACGGGGATAGCGGGCTTCTTAGCTCCGTCTGGATAGGCGCAGATCAGAGTGCCCGCTTCGTCGTTGAGGACGAAATTCCGCCAGGGGTTCGTAAAGCCCCGGAAACTGGGCTGATAATTATACTCCCACATCGTCTCCAGCGCCGTACGCCGGTGAACCGGGTCGAAGATATCTCCCAGACCGCAGATATCGGCGTGCCACTGGCCCAGCATCTGATCGATCGAGCTTCCCTCTCCGATCTGGTACTTGATCTCACCGGTCTCCGTATTCCAGTATTCCTGAACGGTGTCACTGTTATGACTTCCCAGGGTGGATTCCCCTCCGGAATAACGCTCCAGAATGGATCTGTCTGTCAGATCGATCTTCTGGAAATACCAGCGGCCGTTGAAAAGATTCTCCTCCGTCCATGCCTGGCCGCGGGTCAGCAGTTCTCTGTATTCTGCCGCAGATTCGGTCTCTCCCAGGTGCTCCGCCATCTCCGCGGCAGCCTTCAGGGCGGCAAGATACATGCCCTCCAGCCAGCTGGACGGTCCGTAGAGCTCCATGTCCAGGGTGTGGTGCTGCCTGCCTTCAAGGACGCCGTCCTTGTCCCGGTCCCAGCCCAGAAGGCTGTCGGGAGACCAGGCGTACTCCAATGACCGTTTTGCCGCCGGCCAGATCTTTCTGAGCCACGCGTCATCGCCGCAGAGCTTCCACTCGCGGTAGGTCTTCAGGATCCCACCCATCTGACCGTCCGCGCACGGCATCTTCCACCCGCCGGGCCTTCCGAGAGGCAGAGTCATCCGAAATCTCATGGCACCGTCAGGCTGCTGGTTGTAACGGAAATCCACCTCGCGCATGCTCCGCTCCAGGTCCGGGAACAGGAAACACATCGCGTAGGCGTAGTTCCAAACATGGGTACAGCTCCCCTCGCAGGAACCGGCCCGCTCATGGCATCCCTCCCACCCGTAAAGGGTCCCGTCCTCCAGCCGAAGGACCGTAGGAGACTTGAGAACGGACAGTGTGTCGGCCGCCGCTTCCAGCACGGGTTCGGGGACAGCCGCACTCCAGAGCGTATCTCTGAACTTCACGGTCCGTCTGTAGAGCTCGTCCCAGCGGCCCATTGCGTACGCGGCACTCTCACGGGAATCCGGCCAAACAGTGGCATACCAGTTGCGCCATGTGATGTCCCTTCCGTCATCATCCTTCAGGGGATCCCAGTAATTATAGCAGTTCGGTATGTTCCAGGCGATGAGGAACCGAGCCGTCATGGACTCCCCTGGACGAACGGTCTTCGACACTAGAACGGTGCACACGTCCTTCTTTCCGGGATCGTCGTAGCTCCGCCTGCGGAGTCCTTCGGGAGAGTTCATCTCTCTCCAGTATGTGGCGACACCGTCCTGCCACCGGCCCCGGTACCAGGATTCCTGAACGAACACTTCCCCTCCGTCCGCCAGAAGAGTGAGATCCCCCGCAGCCGGATCCGCCCCTGCGGCCCCGGCGTTCTCCAGAAATACGCCACTGTTCAGAGCCTTATTCCTGGAAACTTCGAAGGGGTTTGCCAAAGCGCACGCCACACTCAGACGGCTTTCCACGGCACTGCAGTTCTTCACCTTGATCTCAAAGAAGGCGCCGGGAATGGAGGAATTCTTCGAGTCATTGGGGATCATGGGGTTGAATGCCTCCAACGACACCTTCAAAGGGCTGTCCGGATCGGACAGGAGGACCTTGGCCGTCGGGAATGATGCTTCGAACGTGCAGCAGGAGAAATGCCGGAATCCCGCCATGGTGGTGGTGCCCGGTCCGTAGCCGTAGCCGGAATAATAGACCCCTCCCGAATACTGTCCCATGAGGTCCTTCATATGATCTCCGTTGAGCACACGCGTTTCGATCCCGTCAGCACGTTCCGACCGGACGGCAAAATGAGTGTATCCGTTATCACTGCCCTTATTGGGACGGTTGAAGATCTCCCAGTCCACGAGTCTGCCGTTGCCTGCAAGACCGATGCTGCCGGTTCCGATCCCTCCCAGGGGGAATATGATCTCTCTGAGTCTGTCGCCCTCATATCGCATGGCGGTCCCTCCGTTTCGGTCGTCCGATAGGACGGCGTCTTTGCTAATATCATACCCTGCCGCCGCCGCCTTTGTCAATGTGAAGGAAGCCCTTGAACCTTAGAGGAGTCCATCGAAGGACTGCTTGAAATACTGCTTTTTCTCTCCCTGCTTTCTCTCTTCCATTCTCCCCGCGTCGCCTGAGCACCGGAAAAGCCGCTGAGATTCACACGCTGGAAAAGCCACTGAAAAGCCCATTTCAAGCCCTTGCTTTTTTTATTGAAGTATGTTAGGATTAATAAACTATGAGTTTTCGTCCCTGAACCAGGGGCTTCATTTATTGGAGGAACAGAATCGTGGCTGCATCTAGTCGTAATTCCAGCGCGCCAATGCGGCACGCCGCACCTGCAAAGCATCTTGCCCCCCGAAAAAAGACCGGATTCCCCAAGGCCGCCGCTTTCGCCGGCGTAGGACTTCTCGCGATCTGTACCATAGTGCTGTTCGTTCTGCTCATCCGATTCAACGTGATCCCCTCTACCTGGCTCATCGTGGCAGGTTGTGTCTTCGCTCTTTTGATCGTCCTCCTCGCCGCGGGTTGCGATTCGAAGAAGAGCGGACTGCGTGTCGTCTGTTTCATCTTCGCGCTGCTCATTTCCGCAGTGCTCCTGGCAGGCATCATATATCTTCATAAGACCATGACCACTCTTGACCGCGTCACCGGCGGTTCGGGCGCCGGAACGGATCAGGTCGTCCTGTACGTCCGTGCTGATGACCCCGCCATGACCCTCGCAGATACCGCCGGATATGAATTCGGCATCGTGAGCACTCTGGATCGGGTCGGCACCGACGCTGCTCTTGCAAAACTGGAAGTGACGGTGGGCTCTGTCTCCACCACCCTGTATCCCAGCCCCAGGGAGATGGCAAGGGCCCTTCTGGACGGCGAGATCCAGGCGATCCTTCTCAATGACAAGTATCTTCCCACCGTTCAGAGTTCCATCGAAGGCTTTGGGGACCGCGTCAGGGTGATTGCGTACTTCGATGTGTCACAGGTTTCACAGTCCTCCGGCACGACCGGAAACAGTTCCTCTTACTCTTCCTCTGTCAGCAGAGAACATTTCATC
>JAEEGL013711686.1_pt1 | contig 29112 bp, 28 predicted proteins | sample 9134231 | NCBI WGS metagenome assembly JAEEGL01 (sample SAMN16246548, study PRJNA631951) | gut metagenome | biome: gut microbiome; feature: rumen; material: fiber-attached | host: Bos | place: Iran: Karaj | collected 2018-10 | reverse complement strand
GTTATCACCTTTATTCTTGTTTATCTTCTTTGGTCTAAGCTTTCCGTTCTTTACCTTCTCCTCTGGTTCTACATTTACATTACACTTATTGAATATAAACTCATATTGTAACATAAACTTACCAAAGACATTTTCTTCCTTAAACCCATTTTCCTTATTTAATATTGCAAGCAATACGTGTTCTGTACCAATTTGCGAATTGTTTAGCTTCTCGGATTCAGTCTTTGCACAATCAAGGATTCTCATAAGCTCGTCATTGAATCTTACGTTTCCGTCCTTTAGCTGTGGTTTTGTGTGACTGTCAATGACTGATACATATACCTTTCTCAGTTCCTCAATGTTATTTGACATAAGACAATTGTCTAGAATGAGGTTTGCATGACAATCTCTCGTATCCAAGATGGCGAGTATAAGATACTCAGGTGTTAGTACGTCTGTTGGAAACTCGTTAAGGAGTACTGTAGACATGTAATCCAACACTTCTTTCAATTCAATTGTGTAATTAGTTTCGTTGTTTTTACTCATATTTTTCAATTTTATACTTAAAAAATAATGATTTTTTTGTGAAAATCAAGAACTTTATCTGGGAAATATTTGGTTTTTTAACATTTTTTTAATATCTTTGCAAAAAGAAAAAAATAAAAATATGAAATAAGGCGTAAAAATACTATAATTTCATTGATTTTTAATGAGTTATGTTGTATTTATTATTATGAGAAGTAATATAAAAAAAACAACAGAACAATTCATAGAAGATGCGAAGCAGATTCATGGAGAAAAATATGACTATTCAAAAGTGGAATATGTCAATGCAAAAACAAAAATTTGTATAATTTGTAAAGAACATGGTGAGTTTTGGCAGACACCTACTCACCATCTAAGTGGATATGGTTGTCCAAAGTGTAGATATATTAAATCTGCAAATAAAAATAGAAAAACTAAAGAGTGGTTTATTGAGGAATCTAAAAAAATTCATGGAGATAAATATGATTACTCGAAATTGGAATACCAGAGAAGGGATAAAAGTGTTTGTATAATATGTCCAAAACACGGAGAATTTTACCAATTACCTGGAAATCATTTAAAAGGTCATGGGTGTCCTATCTGTGGTGGTAATAAGAAATATACATTAGAAGATTTTGTTGAAAAGGCGAATAAAGTTCATGGTAATAAATATGATTATTCAAAGGTTAAATATATTAATTCTATGACCAAAGTTTGTATAATATGCCCAAAGCACGGAGAATTTTGGCAAGCACCAATTTGTCACATTAATAGACATTATGGATGCCCTATTTGTGATGAATCACATTTAGAATCAGATATAAGACAACTATTATTAGAAAATAAAATCTGTTTTGTTCAAGAATATAATGATAAATGGTTAGGTAAACAATTTGCAGATTTTTATTTGCCAGAACAAAATATTGTTATTGAATGTCAAGGCGAAGGGCACTTTACACCAGTTAGATTTAATGGAATGGATTGGAATAAAGCTAAAAAAAATTACGAAAGCACAATTAAGTTAGATAAACAAAAGAAAGAAAAATGCAAATTACACAACACAGAACTTTTATATTATAGTGATTTGAAAATAAATTATCCTTACAAAGTTATTACAGATAAAAATAAACTTTTAAAAATTATACAAAATGAGTAAAATATTTAATTTGTACACTAAAGATAGTAATGGAAACGACATTGACCGTACTTGGTATCAATCTAGTAATATTAAGTATAGTGAATGCGTTGACCACAACAATGATTTGAAAACATTGAGGGTTGTTTTTAGTAATGGTACGCAGTATGAGTACAAAAATGTTGAAGTCGCTCATTACTTGCTTTTTAGGGATGCTGCTTCACAAGGTAAGGCTCTCAATGAGTTCGTAAAGCCAAAGGGCTACGAATATGAGAAACTTGAGAACGCTGACCTTGCGACTCTGGATGGTGAACTTACATTCCGCATGGAAGATGGCGTTTTTGTCTTCTACGAGGATGGTAAACTTACAATGAAGGACAATAAAGATAATGTCATCTGTGAAAGGGAGGTAAAGCTTACTGCTGATGCATTCGATGCGGTTTGTGCGGCTCTTGAGGCAGTTGGAAAACAGCTCTATACTGAGGGAAAGGATTTCGAGGATGGAGTTTAGAGAATGTGAATCAATGACCAATAAGTACGGAATTACGTTCAATGTGGGTGACTATGTATTCCTACCACTTGATTTCTATGATAACTGTGTTTGGAGGATAGTCAAGATACAAGATGAATCTAACATTGGTCGTACTGGACGCTTATTGGTTGACCAAGGAAGTGATGATTTTAGACCAGAGGAAAGACACGTTAGGGGTTTTTCCATTGATAATCCGTTTATAAAAGTTGACAAGGAGTGTGGTGAGTATCTGCACGGTGGAGATTTTTATTTGAGGGAAGATGGAGCAAGTAGAAAATGGATAAAGAGGAACGATTGAAGTTATATGATGCTGCCATATCAAAATGGGGTGTCGGTGCTCAGAAGACAATGGCTTTTGAGGAATTGGGAGAACTTATTACCGCATTGGCGCAAGACAATAGGGGTAGAGTTACCACTGAGGAACTTTTGACTGAGTTGGCTGACGTAACCATTATGTGTGAACAGATGGCATTTATTCTCGGATTCGAGGATTATGAAAAGGAAATGGATAGGAAACTAATTAGACTAAGGGATGAAAAACTTAAATTATGATGATGGTAATTAAAATATTAGGGGCTGTATTGGTTGCTGTTGGTTTATTTCTGACAACCAATATCTTATCTCACAACATCAATAAATCAATAGGCTGGGCCTTATCATCTTTGGGCATGTTTTTATTTTTTGCCTATGGTGTTATATATGGGCATACAATTTTTGCAATAATCAGTTTATTGTTTGCAGTTGTCAATGCATATTTTTCTGTAGATTATTTCAAAAAAAATAGAGAGTAAATGGGTATAATAGTTAGTTGTTTCACTGGCTGTGGCCGTGAATATCTTAAAAACACTCATGGTAATAAGGTGAAGATTTTCGATGCCGTTGCTGAAATGCCTCTTACGGATGTTGATGGGAAGGTAAATAGTGACCTATTGGATTCTTACTTTAATAAGGTAATGAGTGTGATTGACGATAATGATATTGTATTTGTGGATGCAAGTACACCAGTAAGGGATAAGTTTGCTGAGAATAATGTCGATTATGACATATTCTATCCAAGTGCTGAAAGAAGGGGTGAGTTCATAGAGAATCAAGTCAGGAAGAGAACCAATCCAAAGGATATACGAAAACTTGATAAGAATTTCAAGGAATGGGTTGAGGAAATCGACAATGATGAGTCCCCAAACTGTTATAAGCATAAGTTAAGTGCTCAAGGCGAATTCATTGGCAATGCGCCAGTAATAATGCAATATATAAACAGCCTTAATCAAAATGAACAGAAATAAGGAATGGAGAGACCTTCACGAAGCAAGGAGAATAATGAAGGGTATTAAGAGGGAACTAAAACAACTTGATAGACTAATGGTACTTGCACAGCAAGAAGTTTGCCAACCTAAATACGCATAATTATGAATGAAGTAGACAAACAATATCTCTCGCTATTGGAAGAAATAGTAAGATTCGGTGTCGAAAAGGACACTAGAGCAGGTAAGGTTAAGTCCTTATTCGGAAAACAACTTAGATTCGACCTTCAGAAAGGTTTTCCATTACTTACAACCAAGAAGGTATTCACAAAGGGAGTCATACACGAGTTACTATGGTTCTTGCAGAGACCGTATAACTCTCATGGAAGCATGAATATCGAATACCTTATTAGAAATGGTGTTCATATCTGGGATGATGATGCATATCGTTGGTTCAAGGATAAGATAGCAAAGGAAATAAAACCAACAAAATATCTGGTTTGCTTGGACGATAATGACGATGAGTTCATACATAATATAGTAAAGAGAAAAACCAATTTTGAATATTGGATTGAGAACGAGGCAAGACTGAAAGACGAAACTTGGCTTCAAAACATTACCAAGGAAGAGTTCTTAGACCTTACGCTGCAAAGGGTTGAAATATGCGGCTCATACATGTCACGATATAGATTTGGTGATTTAGGCCCAGTTTATGGAGCACAATGGAGACATTTTGGTGATACTTCATTAGACCAGATACATGAAATCATCAATACCCTTAAAACAAATCCAAATGATAGGAGAATGCTGTGTTTGGCATACAATCCTAGTGCATTAGAGGATATGGCACTGCCTCCTTGCCACGTTATGTTCCAATTCTATGCAAGGGAACTTAGTAGGGATGAGAGGATGAGGATATTCAACAAGAGGTATATGAATGGTGAGATTCCTAAGAAATGGTATGAATGGTTCGATGAATATTCAAAGGATGTCAAAGAAGGAGAGGATGTAGCATTGCCAGTTGATGGCAGTGACTATGACATTGCAGAGATTCCTAGATATGCGTTGTCTTGTATGTATACAATGAGGTCAAATGATTGGTTTTTAGGAAGTCCTTTTAATATTGCTTCATACGCTTTATTAACGTATATGATTGCAAAAGTTGTAAATATGATGCCAGATGAGTTGATTGCGTCAATTGGTGATTGCCATTTATATATTGACCATCTTGAGGCAGCAAAAGAACAGTTATCTAGGAATGGTTCTAATAAAATACCAAAATTATTGATTCACGGTAATCAGAAATCAATTGAAGATTTTAAATATGAAGATTTTGAAATAGTTGATTATAATCCTGACCCACCAATTAAAGCACCATTATTAGTTGGATAAAATTTCTTTTCATATGGGTTACTTTTTAATCATAATAACTATTTATATTAAAAGGTAATTCATATGAAAGGATATATTTATAAAATTGTGAACAAAGAAAATGGTAAATTTTATATAGGTTCTACAATAGAACCGCAAAAGAGACAAAAAAGACATTTTGATGATTTAAAAAATAAAAAACATCATTGTTTATTTTTACAAAGAGCTTATGATAAGTATGGTGTTGATAGGTTTGAGTTTTTACCAAGAGAAGTCAATGTTACTGATGATAAAGAACTAAGACTTTTAGAGGAACGTTATATAGATTATTGCTGGAATAGTGGAAAATTATACAACACATCGAAAAAAGGCAGTGGTGGCGATTTAATTAGTTATCATCCGAATAACAAAGAATTTAGAGAATTACAACGTAGGATTACAACTAAGAGATATGCAAACATGTCTGATGAGGAAAGAGAACAACTCTCAGAAAAAATGTGTGGAGAGGGTAATCCTAATTATGGTAATCACTGGACTTATGAAATGCGAAAAAAAATGTCTGATTATTGGAAAAAATATTATTCTGAGCATGAATGTATGTTGAAAGGAAAAACATATGAAGAAATTCATGGCGAAGAAAAGGCTAAAGAACTTAAAGAAAAAATATCTGAACGTTGTAAGTTGAGAGTTGGAGAAAAGAACAGTTTTTACGGTAAACATCATTCTTTGGAATCGAAAGAAAAAATGAGAAAAGCAAAATTAGGTAAAAAACCAGTAAATTCCAAAAAAGTCTCTTATAATAACACTATATATGAATCTGCAAATGATTGCGCTAAACAATTAGGTATACCAATGGTAACTGTTGCTTATAGATGTAGAAAAGAAATATATGGTTTTAAATATGAAAATTAATGGCTGTATCAAGGTTCATTAAGAATAGACAAGAGGAATATAGAAAACTATATGGAAAAGTCGAGTTAAAGGTGATGCAGATAACGAAGGACACTTTTGGGGGAGAGGTTTATAAGTCCACTAGTCATGAAGATAAGGTTGACCACGTTGATTTCTGGTGGATTTCTCCAAAGAAAGGAAAGATAGGTGTAGATGTAAAGGGAATTAGGAAAAATGATGACGGAGAGCTTGATGATACAATATTTTGGATTGAATATAGAAACAATCCAGGACTTCCTGGTTGGATATATGGAAAGGAAGAATATATCGCCATAGAGAGGTTCACGGAGATTGTCTACATCAAGAGGGATGTTCTTAGAAAGTATGCTGAAGAAAAACTACCTGACGTAGAACCAGTTACAAGAAGACCTAAAGAATTTTTTGTGCCTTATACAAGAACTTATTGGGGTCATAGAGACCTAACAATGAAAGTCCCAATGTCTGACATAATACAGTTGGCGAGTGAGAAAGGAGAAGACGGTACTTCAAATGGATTTTTCGCTGTATTCTAAATATAAAAGGTGTTACGAAAGTGACACCTTTTTTTATTGTGTAATATTTATAGAGAAAAGAAATATTTCGGTATGAAGAAGATTATAAGACTAACTGAGTCAGATTTACATAATATAATAAAAGAATCTGTAAAGAAAATTTTAAAAGAAGACTATTATTCGATGCAAAAGCCGTATGGCTCTAGAAAATTATCTGATTTTTCATCTAAGGATTCAAAGGGACTATATGATTATGACCCAAATTTTGCTGTTTCACATACTTTAGGCACTGATAAATATGAACCAGCTCCATTAGGAAACATACCATATAATGAACCAGAATTTCCAGATGATGAACAACCTTATCAATATTGGGACTCAATTAGAGACTTTGATGACAGACACCCAATAGACCCATCAGATGAAGATAAGAAATACCAAATGGATAAAGATTGGAGAGATAATAGTTTTGGTAAAAATTGGAGCGATTATGATTATGATGATGAAGATGGAGGCACTGAATATAATCATAATGTTCACGATAATGCATTTGATTCTTCTGGTGCAAAGGGTAGAATAGGTAGAATAAATGCATTTGATGATGATTGGAAAGGTGAAAAAGCTAAAAAGTTTAACGGAACATTGAGTTCATTAAAAAGAAAATAACTTATAAAAAAAATAAAGAATAATATGAAAGCTAATATGTTAGACTACATGTATGAGGGTTATGGTTATGACACAGATAACCAACTTCTTTATGTTGACGTTAAGAATTATGAGGAAGCTCTTACAGAGGACACCAAGATGACAACTGCTGGTATGGCAACTCTTGCTCATCAAGGAATCATTACCCATGATGACAGAATCCCAACTGAGGATGACAACAAATACAAGGAAGTACCTTCATTCATTTCAGAGAGTGGTGCAAAGTATACTGACCTTAGAAAGCCTCTTTGCGGTTGCTGCAATACCACTGGCTCAACACAGTCAAGTCCAGTTACTGACCTTGGCGCAGGTGAGAGCTTCACAAATGGTGACTAAAATTTTAGTATAGTGTTTCGATGGGTAAGACAATAAAGATTAAGCAAGATAGTTTAATAACTCTTAAGGAAAATTTAAACGAATTCATGGTTGACAAAAATTCAAAAGTTGCCAGCCATGATTACGTCTGGTTTATACTCTTCAGAGGAGATTTATTGTTCTTCGACTATCAGAATAAGCAGTTATTGGATGATTTCTTGCATAGACATAATGATGAACTTCAAAACTTCATTTATGACTACGAGAGAAAGAAATACACATATGCTGAGAGGAATTTTGATAATTTTGTAGATTGGTTAGGCAGTCAGATTCCATATTTAATAACAGGATACATTTCTCGTGGTAGGGATGTATATGTTAATAGGAATGAGAATTATGATGTCTTAAATTCAAATGAGTTCTACCAGTTGGTGAAGAAAATGCCAAACAGTAATTTCTTCATTGACAGTGAACGTATAGATACTGATGAGATACTTAATAACAAAGGGCAGAAAATGCCTGATTTTTGGTATCATGGCACAACATTTGAAAATGCACTGAATATCATTATGAGTGGTTTAAAGCCACAACCAGATAATAGTGTATACAAGATTAAGCATGACAAGACAGTGTTCATTTCTAGTAACTTCAGGCAAGCCAAATGGTATGCCAACTACAAGAGTAGGATGAGTTATGGTACTTGGAGGAACAGCCCATGTGTATTGAAAATTGATAGTGCCAAACTTGACGAAACGAAAATAGTGTATGATTATGACGTATATAATCTGCATAAGATAGACCGTAATGATTCTGTATACAATGACAGAATGAAAGAGTTCAATCTCGATTACGATAATAGAAGCCAGACAATAGGTGACACCAAAGACCCAAGGAAATACATGAAAGTCGGTTATAGGGGTGTCATAATGCCAAATGCCGTTGTTAGCGTCTACACAGTATCTTACGATGGTGATTTGGAAATGAGCAAAGAAAACTTTATCAAATACGTGGAAGAAAAGCGTGCTAAGTCAGAGGTTAAGGAAAATGTTGAGGCAGACATCTATGAGATAGGGCAAGAGAGTGACAACCCACCATTGGGAGGAAACGCTTGTCATGTTGAAGAAAGTATAGAGGAAGGTGGATATGGCTGTACCATTTCAAATTACGATATGTCTGAGGTCGGAATGGTTCAATGTGAGGACTGGACATATGACGAGGAAGAGTATCAAGAATGGCTTGTTGACAATGAGCTTCAAGATACGCCAGAAAACAAGATAGCCTATATTGAAGATTACAATGTTGAGTTTGACATATCATTCTTTGATAACCAGACTTATCACTTGATGGGTGGTGATTGGGTTTATTATGATGACCTTGTTGAAGTATTCGGAGAAAGAATGGCAAAGCAGATTGAAACTGAAATGCTTCAAGATGGCCAGAGTAAGTTTGAAACTAGCGACTTATATTCTGATACTGAATATGACATAAACAATCCTCAAGAGCTTAACGATATTGCAATGAAGCTTTTGCCTCATGGCGAATATTATCAGAATTGCAGAGGATTTATATTGACAAATGGTGTTATTGTCTACACTGAGGGAGAACACAATGATGTTTTAAGAATACCTGGTATTAACAGCAAGTTCCAATTCATAGAACTTGGCAATATAAGAATATTAGACCATGCAGTAGATATTGGGGCAGAACCAACTTGGGAGCAAGAGAAAGTGCTAAGACAAGTTATTGCTTCTTATGACGGTGAGGAATTTTACCTTGACATATACAGTGATGGCGGTGAAATCGGTGCTCAATATCCAAATGCTGATTATCAGTATATCATGGGAGAAATCGACAGATTCTATTCTGAAGGTATAAGACCTCAAGGTGGGTATGCCTATGAGAGTAAGAAAGGTGAGAAAACAATGAATGAAAACGTTGACTTGGAGGTTGATGCTTCTGACATCGACTTGTCTTCATTCAAGAAGAGAAGCGAACTAGCCCCAATATGGTTGGATGATGACACATTGGACTCAAGGGTTAGGTTAAGATTGCTCGACATTGCAGATGATTTCTGGGAGTTTGTCAACCTTACTTGGGTGAAACCAAGTGGGATAGTGCTCACTGGTTCAATCTGTAACTTCAATTGGTCTAAGTATTCTGATATAGATTTGCACCTTATTGTAGACTTTGACGAGATAGATGAGAAGACTGAGTTTGTTCAAGACTATCTTGATGCGAAGAAGAACGAGTGGAACAATGAACATAGTGATTTAACGATATTAGGTTTTCCAGTCGAATTGTACGTGCAGAACCTAGAGAGTATGCCTAAGAGTGGCGGTATTTACGACTTGGAGGAAAATGCATGGATTAAGAAGCCTAATGCAAGTGATATAAAGCCAATTGGCTTAGATAAGTTCTCAATCAAGGACAAGGCAGCAGAGATAATGACAATTATCGATGACATGTATAATACCTTGAACAGTGAAGGTGATTCACATAGGATTGAGGAAATTGGAGAGGATGCGCATTATCTCTGGAAGAAAATAAAGGAAATGCGCAGAACAAGTCTTGAGAAGAATGGTGAAAGTGGTGCAGGTAACATTGTCTACAAGATTCTTCGCAGAATGAATTATCTCGACAAACTTTGGAAACTCTCATTAACAGTATATGATAGAAGCAACTCAATTACTGAGAGCGTAAATCATAAGGAAGTATTAAATGAATATCTCGACAAAAACTATAACTTACCTCTTTACAAGTATTTCAAGTGGGCTTCTACTGCCTCTGATGTGGAAAAAGTAGAAGATATAATATACGCATGCAGCTATGGGGCAAAGAACTACATTGAAAGAAAAGCCACAATGAGTACCGAATTCGAGATGCTTGCAGAAAAGCTAGAGGAAGACGAGGATATTATTTTCAATGATGATGATTTTGTCGAAGAAATAGCAAATGCAATCGTCAATAACGATTTAACTGAAAACTTTATCTACTATATAGAGACAACTTATGGCGAGAGTGAACTTCCAAGCTGGGTGTTCATGGACTTTAATAGAATTGTTAAGAATGAGTGGTGTATACACTTTGGTCCAGATTCTGACGCAATTGCAAGGGAAGGATTCACTGGAGGAACAGAAGAAATAGACCGTTTGGCATATACAGGAGCAGGACAACAAAAACGTTCCGCTGGATATGATTTCGCATTCCCATTGGGAGAAAGGGATATAGACTATAATAACTATGGTAAGGAGGCTGTAATATTCCAAACTAGCGGTATAGAGATATATCATCACGGAGATAGCCAAAACCAAGTAATTTTCTGGGGACCAGAAGCAAAGAACTTTATTCCTATAAAATATAATGGCGAGGTTGGAGATTGGTGTATTTATGGAAAAAACGGTCAAGTTTTGAAGAGTGGAGACCCAAGTGACATATTGGATTGGGCAATAAACAATCTCCCTCAATACAGAAAGCAGATAATGGCTGGAAAGAATGGCTACATACCAATGATGGGCCGTTGGAATAGTGAAACGAACAAATATGAACGCAAGCCTTATCCATTATATAGGAATGAATCTATAAAGAAACTTCTTACATTATTAAAGGAAGAGACCGTAGCAGACGGTTCATCAACGGCAAACCCATACAAGCAGAGGTGGAAGGCTGAACGTGAGGCATTGAAGAACTTCGTTGCCAATTACGGAAAACTCATGCAGTCAAAGGAAGATGACAAGGGTGGAAAACTATATAAGGTGTTCTACGACAAAACGATGTCAAACCTCATAGGCTATAACTATTGTATATGCGTACAGTGGGATGAGATACAGTTGAAACCAAAGAGCACAGTGTATATCAGGGCACTTGACAAATTTACACCATTCATACGTAGGAATCTCCAATATGACAATAGGGGAATGGATAATGTAAGAGGTACGATGGACGATACTAGAACTCCAAATTACGGTGCTTATGGAGCATAAAAGTATATTTTTCAATTATATGAAATATTTATATTAAAAATAAGTTTGAAAAAATTAATATATTAATTATGAATAATAAAATGACAACAGACGAGCAGATTAGTAGAATGAAGGCTTTGATGGGATATGGTCTTCAAACTGAGAGTAAGAAAGCTCCATATAGCGCAGTAGAGAACCAGAAGCTTGGTGCTGACGGTAAGATGTACGGTATTGTGCGTGAGGGTACAAAGTATTACATTAAGTCTGCTCCTAACAAAACAAATCTTGTAAAGGAAGATTTCAACTACATTGGTGGTTTCAGAAATAGGAAAGACTTCCAGTATGACTCTTTTGCTGATGCTCAGAAGAATTTTGACCTCAAGATGATGTCAATCAGAGAGGCAGCTAACAAGCAAGACTTCAATATCAACTCTTGGGATTTGGACAAGAAGGAGAATGTTGTAGTTGAGGCAACTGACAAGATGAAGAAGGAGATTCTTCGTGAACGTCAGATTATGAGAAATGCAATGATGATTGCAGAGAAGAAGCAAAAGGAATGCCCAAACGGTATTTGCGACACAGACATCAAGAATTCACAGAAGAACAATATCTCTAGTGAGGTAGAGGAATGTGGCGATGCTGCATCTGCAAACGCTGGCTATACAAATGCTAGTGTTCCAGCAAGCATGACTGAGAGTACAGTTAATGAGGAAGAGGTTCTTGGTTGGAATCGTGGTAACGATGACTACATGGACAAGTCTCACGGAACTGAGATTGGTGACAGCGCACCTTTTGATGGCCCAGAGGCACGTAATATTGACGATGGTGACAAGAAGGTAACTAACACTGGTGAAATGAAGAACGGTGTTGTTGAGAATCATGGCACTTCAATGCATGATACCGATGACCAAAATAAGCCAGCTGTAGGTGTTGGTGAAGGCCCATCTGATGACAACAACAAGCCATTCGATGACGAGAAGGGTAAGCAAATTGACGAGGCAATCGATGACTTTGGTCCAGACGATGCTGAAGGTGGCGCAGACCTTGGTGACGAGGGCTTAGGTGATGACCTTGGTGGTGACGAACTCGGTGGTGAGGGCGACCCTATCGAAGGTGGCGATGACCTTGGCGGTGATGAGCTTGGTGACGAAGGTGAAGAACTTGCTGACGGTGACATCGAGGGTGAAGACGTTTATGAGGATGACGTTGAATCTAGACTTGATGCAATGGAAGAGCTTCTTTCACAGATTGCTAGCAAGCTTGGTATCAGTGAACCAGCTGTAGACGATGCAGCATATGGTGATGATGACATCTTTGGTGACGAAGAGGGTGGTGATGACCTTGGTGGCGATGAATTCGGTGACGAGGGCGAACCAGCTGATGACGAGTTCCCAATGGAGAGCAGAAAGAGACAAGGCGTTGAAATCTATGAGACAAGAGCTTTCAGAAACGCAATGCGCAAGCAGAGAGTTAATGAAGAGGGTATGACCCCATTCAAGGATGCTGGTCGTGTTCCACAAGGTAACATGAACAAGTTGGATGACTTTGGTAAGCACCCAGCATATCAGAAGAAGGTTATGGAGCTTCCTCCAAAGGATTTGCAAGAGTTCCCAGATTATTATGATATGAATGATGAATCTGTTAAGAACGACACACCTTACGGTGAGAAGATTGGTGACGGTGCTCCATTCGACATTGACCCACAATCAATTGACAACGCAATTGCAGAGGCTTTCAATCGTTTAAAAAAAAACAGAAAGTAAACGAAATCTATTTTGAGGAAAGACCTACAAAACTAGAAGTACCAAACAGTGACCTTGGTGGCGATATGGATGGCATGGGTGATTTAGATAATGCTCCAATGCCACCAATCGGTCCTGATGACAATATGGGGATGAATGACCCAATGGGAGGTGAAGACCCAAGTATGGGTGGTGAACCACCAATGGGAGGTCCAGAAGACATGGGAGGTCAAGACCCAAGCATGGGTGGAGGCGATGACGATGAACTTATGAACATCGTAAATGGAATGTCAACAGAGGATAAGGCTGCTGTCATCAAGTATGCGAAGAGCATAGCAGATGAAGGTTCTCCTGAAATGCCTCAAGACGGTGGAATGCCAATGGAATCATTCAGAAACTACAAGGGAATTATTGATGAGGTCATAAATGACGTTGTTGACAATCAAGACGGAACAAAGAGACCTAGCAAGAAACTTCCAAAGGAGTACAAGGGAATGAAAAGCCCATTTAAATCTCCATATTAATAATACAAAAAGGGATGCCTAAAACGGTGTCCCTTTTTATTTTGTGGAAATATTTATATATAAAATTTGTAGTATGAAAATATTCGTTAAAAGAGATAATGGTTTGAAGAAACTAGGTGAGGGTAGAATATACTCAAAAAGCCAGTTGAAATTGAATGAGGATTTCACAAATGGTAAGGTTTCACTAACTTTGAATCCAAATGGTCAAGACGTTAGGGCTAGCAGCGTGCAGACATCTGCCCAGAACATGTTACATCAAGTACCACAAGCTACGGCAGTAACAGTACAAGCAGACGATATTGATGGCGTTACAGCACCAACATTCTCACCAAATGACCCAAGAAACGACACTGTACAGCAGTTGACAACAAAGAATGCAAGCAGTGCAGCAGTCCAGAATGCAGCAAAGAATGGCGGCACAATCCAAATCACAAAGGATGACCAGCAGCAGACTGCAATGGAGTCAAAGAAAACTTCAAATAAGATTGTTGAAATGAGAAAGAACTCTATTCCATTTAGCAAGAAAGAATTAAGCGATTTCCTAAGTAGTTTATAATGAGAAAGATATATCTGAAAGAAGATTCTATCAAAAGTGTTTTGAATAGCAGACTTCTTCCTAAATTCATATTCAATGCGGTTAAGAAACACGAGACATCACTGGGGGATAATAGTGCATTCCCTAATGGTGGTGACTACCCTTTTGACTATTCTCTACTAAAGACTAGATTCAATGAGGTGTGTGACGCAATTGAGGAATTCGGTTTGCCAAACCTTGATGAGGATTACTTGATGAGCGAATTGAGTAGTTCCATAATGTTGTGCAAGGAAATGGAGAAACCTATTAGGGACAGCCTAGAGAAGATATGCGAGAATGCCGTGAACAGATTGTTTGCAATCCCAGAGGAAATAATCAACTTGAACGTCAAGTTGGTTGATAGGGTTACATTCAAGCAAGCTGTTAGGTTGAAGCCAGAATCATCTGAGGATTCTGAATATTCATTCGAGGATGTAACCGACATGGAAATGTCAAACAAGGCAGTTGAGAAAAGAAGGTTCATTGACTCCCTTATACAAGGTGCATCATACCTTTATTCAAACGTCTTGGGACTGTATATCGAGGATATTGAGAGAATCAACAGAGACCTTATCCCACTCTATAGGAAGATTACAGCAATCAATGACTATCTCTTGTTTACGAAAAAGGAAACATTGAGCGATAAGAATCCTATGCAAGGTTCATATGTTGAGGTACATTTGAGTGTAGGCGGTGGTGAAGGAAAAAGCACCATTAAGTCACAAGGCATCATATTCCCACTGTTGTTGCAAGAGACAATTAGAGGGCTATTTGAACTTTTCTCTTCACACGGTTTGCCAAGCGACATGAAGAAGGCACAATATATCATCCGTAAGGCTGATTTCGTGCTTGCAGAGCCTTGGGACATGAGATTTGGTGTAACTCTATGGAACAAGATTTTTGGCAGCGTAGAGGACACGAATATGATACCATACATGTTTACCGCACTTATATCAATGGATAGTGATACGTTCAATGACTCAGTAAAGGAGATTCTTGCAAACACAAAGAAGGGACAGAGCATTGTAGATGAGTTGATGCAGCATGCAGAGTATGATAATGGATACCAGCAGTTCACCAATAGAATAAATGCAAAGAACGTTGACAAGTCACTTATTCAAGACTCATATTTTACTGGAGCCGATGAAAGTGGTCTTGAGATTGATTCCGATGATGGTGAGAGTGGTGTCATCCAAGAGGGTGAGGATGCAGACGTGTTAGGACAATACGAGGCACAGCCACAGAAGCCACTTGAATACTATCAGCAGTTGGTACAGTCTGCCACAGTAGATAACATTGACTTCCTTGAGGGTGATGTAAATGGCGTTACTGAGGACTTGATTGTCACCATTAACGGTGAGATTATACCTAGGGCAATGATTCTACTTATGGTACAGTCAGTAAGGATTAGAATCAGCGCAGAGGAAAGAGTACCTATGATTCAAGTGCATATCATTTTGAATGAAGGTATCCAGAGATTAGGTTTAGCACCTAAGATTTATAAGAAGCTTATCTATACCTTCGGTGCAATATATAGCGGTGAGGGTAGAAGGATAAATAAGGAACACATAGCAAAGGTATATGCAAAGTTGGCACAAGACCCAGATTTGTATGTATACCATGATGATATGTGCTACATAGCAATGAAAAGAGAGGGTAATCAGTAAAGATTGCCCTTTTTTTATGCAAATTCATAACTTTTGAAAGTTGCGTTATATTTATTAAAATTTAGAAAGTTACAATTATGATTTACGACAGACAGCAAATGGCGAAGGACTATGCAGCTTGTTATGCTGATAAATCTAGGATATTATTCATAGAAAAGTACTTCTCCACCTTTAATGCAACGAAGGGTAAGAAGACACAGTTCCATTGTTTCCCAAGACAGAAAGCTTTCCTAAAGGCTTTGTCTGAAAACAGGAACGTTGTTGCAATTAAGCCAAGACAGTGCGGTATCACCACATTGTCAAGTGCGTGGGCTGCTGCTCAGTGTGCATTTGCACCGAAGGAAGCACCAGAAACTATATTGTGTATTGCTAACAAACTTGAGCAAGCGCAAGAAATTATCATCAAGGTACGTGATTTCCTTGAACAAGTACCAAGATGGTATTGGGGTAGTGAATATTTCTCACCAGACCCTAATTCAGAGAAAAATATAAAAACAATTTTCGATAAAGACGCAAAGGGTGAGTTGAAACTGTTCAATGGCTGTAGAGTCATTGCTCGTGCATCTGGTCCTAATGCTTCTCGTGGTATCTCTGCTGTATCGGTATTGATTCTTGACGAGGCAGCATTTATCGAGGAAGGTGTGGCAGCATTTACAACTGCTGCTGCAACTATGGCATCAAACCCAAACTCAAAGACCGTTATGGTATCTACCCCTAACGGTAGAGACGAGTTGTATTACAATACATACAGACAAGCATTGAGCCATGAGAATAACTTCGTGGCTGTTCAGTTCCGTTGGTATCAAGACCCAAGATTCAACAGATTCCTTGTATGGAAGAAGAAGAATGAGGAAACTGGTGAATGGCTTTTTGACCAAGACCAAATAATTGACGGTGAGGGTAATGTAAAGTATGATGAAGAACGCTGGGCTAGACTTGAGCATATGGGTTGGAAACCTACAGCACCTTGGTATGAGGACATGTGTAAGTCATTCAACAATGACTCCATCAAGATTGCCCAAGAGCTTGATGTATCGTTCATGGGTTCTGCTGATAACGTTGTTGCACCAGAGTTCATTGAAATGCAAGAGAAACTTAACACAAGAGAGCCGTTGGAGGATTTCGCAGACCCATTGGTTGAAGAGACTTGGTTCTGGAAGAAACCTATCGAAGGACACCGTTATATCCTTTCATGCGACCCATCTAGAGGTACGTCTGCTGACCGTACAGCCATTGAGGTGATTGACATGGACGGTAGGGATGAAAACGGTATGCCTATCATCGAGCAAGTTGCCGAATATGTGGGAAAGAAACTTGGTGATGACATCGGTGCATTGTGCTACCAATACGCCACAATGTATAATGAGGCTTTTATCGTTGTCGATGCAACTGGCGGTCAAGGTGATGCTGCAATCATCACCCTTCTTAACATGGGATACAAGAACATGTACTATGAGGATATGAGCCAGAAGACATACATGGTGCAGAGGTCAACGAAGAACTATGACGGATATACTGATAAGTTGCCAGGATTCCACTTCCAAGGAAACCGTTATCCAGTATTGTCAAACTTTGCAGGACTTGTCCGTAACAATGAGTTCAAGATTCGTTCAGCAAGAGTTATCAATGAGTTGGAAACTTGGATATTCAAGGGTGATAACGCTAGAATAGACCACCAAGAGGGTGCTCACGATGATACAATCTGTTCACTTGCAATGGGATTGTTCGTTATGCAGTACACCGTTAATAGAATACACAATACTGTTAATAAGGACAAGGCAATGTTGAATGCCTATATGATGTCAAGTGCAATAAATATCAATAAACCAAAGATGGGAAATGGTAGGACAATTGCACCTCAAGCAGGTTTACCATTCTATAACAGCAATAAGGCTGTTAAGAAATTTGAACATGTGAACGGTAGCCACATGTGGTTATTTGGATGCTATAAGTAAAAAAAAATGTTTTAAATGTTGATATTTTTATCGGAGTACATAATATTTATATATGTAATATAAAAGTGTATGAAGAAAAAAACGACATTAGAATTTATAGAGGATGCTAGAAAAGTTCATGGCGATAAATATGATTATTCAAAAGTAGAATATGTAAACAATGCAAAAAGAGTATGTATAATTTGTCCTAAACACGGAGAATTCTGGCAAACTCCTAAACAACACTTAATGGGTCATGGTTGCTCAAAATGTTGTAAAACTGGAATTAAAAGTAATACTGAAGAATTTATAGAAAAGGCTAAAGCAATTCACGGTGATAAATATGATTATTCAAAGGTGGAATATACAAACAATCATACAAAGGTTTGCATAATTTGTCCAATTCACGGTGAATTCTGGCAAATACCTAATAGTCATCTTAATGGAAATGGGTGTTTTGATTGCTCTTATATTGAAAGGGGGAACAAAAGAAGTTCATCAACTGAAGAGTTCATAGAAAAAGCTAGAAAAGTTCATGGTGATAAATATGATTATTCAAAAGTAGAATATGTTAATGCTTGGACAAAGGTTTGTATAATTTGTCCTAAACACGGAGAATTCTGGCAAACACCGCATCAGCATTTAAGTGGATATGGTTGTTCTAAATGTAAACAATCCAAACTTGAGAAAGAAATTAGAAAACTATTTGACGATAACAATATAGAGTATATAGAACAATGCAGTAAATCTACATTTCCTTGGTTAAATAGATTAAAATTAGATTTTTATTTGCCAAAATTTAACGTAGCAATTGAATGTCAAGGAAAACAGCATTTTAAAACAGTTGAACATTTTGGTGGCGAAAATGAATTTAAGGTAATTTCTGTTAGGGATAAGAAAAAAAGAGAATTGTGTTTAAAGAATGGCGTAAAATTATTGTATTATGCTAACTATAATTATAATTTCCCATATGATGTAATAATAAGTCATAGTAGATTATTGGAAGAGATAAAAGAGTAATATTTATATTTATATTTAAGAACTTATATTTTATTAATAAACCAATATAGTAATGGCAAAGAAGAGTACAGTTTTCCAAGCTCTAGATAAAGCTATAACTGGCAATTGGGCTTCTCCTACCACATCAATAGCAGAGCCTCATATCAATTCATATGATATGACTCAGCCTAGTGACAATGCAGTGATTTACAAGACCACTGATAGGGAGGACTATTTGCAGAAAAAGCTTGAGCTTCAACAAGATAGATACTTGAAAGACAGATGGATTAAGGCTAATGTTAATTTGTCTGTAACTGCATATGCTGGTCTTAATAACATCAAGCTTATGTATCGTGATGCTGACTTGATGGATGCATTCCCAGAGATAGGTGCAGCACTTGACATAGTATCAGAAGAGAGTACAATCGTTAACGACAAGGGAATGGTTGTAAATGTTTATTCAAAGTCTGAAAGAATCAAGAGCATTCTTGAGGATTTGTTTGTAAACCGTCTTAATATCCAATTGACAGGTCAGATGATTATCCGTGCAATGTGTAAGTATGGTAATCAGTTCATGTTGTTGGATGTTGACCACAAGAATGGTGTTAAAGGTTGGAAACAGCTTCCAGTATTTAACATTGAGAGAATTGAGAATGGCATTCAGAATCCATATGGTGCTGGTGCCTCAATCGCAGTAAACGGTATAACAAAGGATGATGCAGACCTTTCAACCCAGTTCATTTGGTTGGATGACAACAATTCACAGATTCCTTTCCGTGATTGGCAGATTGCCCATTTCAGATTGCTTACCAACTCACTTTATCTACCTTACGGTGTGAGTTACCTTAATGCAGCACGTAGACACTGGCGTATGCTTTCTCTTATGGAGGATATGATGCTTATCTACCGTCTTGAACGTTCATTTGAGAGACGTGTGTATAAGATATTCGTTGGTGCTATTGACGATGCCGATGTTCAAGGATATGTCGAGAGGATTGCAAACGAGTTCAAGAGAACTCCAATTATTGACCCAGTGACTGGTCAAGTTGACCTTCGTAAGAATATCTTGTCAATTGACCAAGATATATTCATACCAGTTAGAGACGAATCAGCTCCAACACCTATTGATACACTTGCAGCAGGTCAGAACATGACAGCTCTTGATGACATTAAGTTCGTGCAGAACAAGGTTATGACCGCACTTAGAATACCAAAGTCATTCCTTAACTTCGAGGAAGGTGTGGGTGACGGTAAGAACCTTGCACTTATGGATATTAGATTTACAAGAACCGTCAACAGAATACAGCAAGCATTCTTGATGGAGTTGACGAAGGTTGCATCAATACACTTGTTCTTGTTGGGATTCAATGATGAGTTGACCAACTTCACATTGTCGATGAACAACCCATCAACACAAGCAGAACAGCTTGAGATTGAGAACATGCAGAAGAAGATTGATGCCGTTAGAGACGCAGTATCAGACCCAGGTAATGGTCTACCAGTTATGTCACAGACTCGTGCATTGAAGCAGATTATGAAGTGGTCTGAGAAGGAAATCAAGGAGAACCTTGAGGAGATACGTCTTGAGAAGGGTATTGCTGCTGAACTTGAGAAGACAACGCAGATTATCAAGAAGACTGGTATCTTCGACACCGTTGATAGAATCTATGGCGAACCAGGAGCCGAATACATGGATGACATGCAAGGAGGTCAAGGTGGCATGGACGGTGGTGGAGCTATGGGTGGTGGAGGCGCACCACCTCCTCCAATGGGAGATTCACCAGACATGGCTAGCGACATGGGCGATGTAGGAGGCCCAGGTGATGACACAATCGTAATGGGTGGAGCAGAAGGCTCTATGCCAACATCTGACATGGGAAATGACCCTAACGCACCAATGGAATCAAGGTACAAGAATAAACCTTTGATTAAGGAACAGAGCAATAAGTTAGATGAAATGTTCAACAACTATTTGTCTACATTGACAGAACATGATACTAGAAGGACTGAAACCGAATACAAGCGTGCTGATGTCTATGACAGCGATTCAGTGTTCATCAATGAGGAATTCGACAAGATGATTAACGCTCTTGGCAAGTTCGTTGACAATGGCGAATAATATAAAAGGCGTGGCGCATTGAGTGTCACGCTTTTTGGGTTATAATGATATTTATAGGAAATAATGAGTTAATGGAAAAGCGTAAGTTACTAGAATATCTTGAGGGAAACCCAGATTCTGTTTATGATACTGAGAAAAAAATAACTTGGAGTTGGAATGACGAGGGCGGTACTGCTACATGTTTTGGCTTCTTTCCAGTAAGTATTGATAATAGATATGAATTCTTAACTGGTAAGAGAACACATCGTACAATTGCTGAGACTGCTGCTGCAAAGTTATTTGGCAAGGCTATTGGTCAGATAAGGTCAAAATATGAATCCTATATTGATTTCATAGAAGACCAGTGTTATGACAAGTCATATGGCTTGGGAAGAATCTGGCAATTTGCCACACCAAAATACCCTAGCATAATGGCTTTTTGGTATCTTCCAAGTTCTGAGTTGGTAAAGGAAATTGTCGATAAACTAGGAATAGACCCTAGTAATTTTATAATCATCACTGAGGACTATCAGAAGGATTTCAAGGAAAATATCACTGTCTTAGAATATATTGAAAGTGGTCTTAGTGGTGATGAGAATGTTGCCAACCAAATTGAGAAACCTTTCAGAATAGACAATAGGGTTGCTGAAATTATAAGAAGCTATAATCAGCCAGAAGAGACTTGGCAAACGCAGAAAGAGAAGAAAGGTTGGGGAACTTTGGCACAGAGAAACGCAATGCTTTATCAAGAGAACAGACAGAGGATTGATGAGTTCTTCAAAGGAGACCCAGATACAATTTATGAATATGATGATGAATCTCCTGATGACCACATTAGGTCTATCAACTATAGGTCTAAGAATGTGATTTCATTTGGCTATTTCCAAACATCATTGAATGGTGAAAAGGAGTTTATCTACAAGACTGATATTTGCCACCAAGATATATGTCAAAGTCTTGCGGAAAAGATTGTTGGCAAGGCTATTGGCTCAGAATATATTGGTGAGCGTGAAATATCAGAAATAAAGTCTTCACTCTATGCTTCTGCCGCTTTCAAGGGACGTGTTTTCGTGGATGTTGGTATAATAACAACTTGGAACAGGGTTTCTTCAAGTACCCTTGAGAATATACTTAACTTAATGGGTGGCGTAGATGGATGGAAAAACTTGAATTACATAGTACCAAGTTGGTATGATGAAAATTGGCAAACTGATGAAATATCCGACCAGACAATCAATGTGGTTGATTACATCAACAGAGGAATAGTTGCTGATGAGACGAGGGATAACTTCAGAATGAAGAAGAATTTCAAGGATACTGTACCAGAGTGGATAATAACTGTCATAGAGGCGTATAACAAGCCTAATTCAACATTGGCAGCTAAGACCGCAAAGTTGGGAAACATGACAATTGCCCAGTATAATTCGTTAATACATCAAGAAGAGAAAGAACCTAAACAAACTATAAAAGAAAATAATAAGGATATGAAGAATAACAAGTATCAAGAGGAGTTTTCAAATTACATCACAATAATGTCTGAGGCGTTGCAGAAAGACGATTACAAGGCTTATGAATACGTTAAGCAGATGTTGGATGAGGCAATTGAAGACCATAAGCATGAGCAAGAGCTTATGAATGAAATGAACACCACCAATTTCGGTGTGTTGAACCATATTTTCGAGAGTGAGCTTCCAACCCTTATCAAGACGAACAAGAAGGCTGTGAAGAACGTTATAAACACCATTAAGGAGGACAAGAACCTAAAGAGCCAGTTCAGTTTCTACAATGTCTTGAAAGAGAAGTACAATGGCAAGGTTGCTGACACTGCAAAGTCAAAGGAAGTATTGGAGACATTGGCAAAGATTGTCTGCGAAAATATTGACCCTAAGACCGTCAAGGCATCTAACAGAAAGCTCAGGAAGGTTATGATTGAAAGTGGCGTTAAGCCATCTGACTTTGTTGATGAGGATTCAATGAAGCTATACGAGAATGGTAATGTCATTTTGACAACCAAGAGGAATTCCGACAATACCATTGAACTCATTGAAAGCTATAATGAGGTTTGCAAGTGGATGGATGCCCACAAGGAGGACAAGAAAACTGGCAAGGATGCCGATGAGCTTATCCGTGAGTTTGAGGAAAAGTTGAAGGAGAACCTTACAGAGTCTGAGATTTCATTCGTACAGCAGATTACTGACTGGCGTAGCCCAATCGCAGAGCAGAGGAAGGAAAAACTTTTCAACAAGTTCAAGAACGAGTGCCTTGAGAAGATTAACGACATGTTGAAGGAAGACGCAGAGAACGTTGAGTTGAAGGGTTTGAGCGACCAACTCAGTGAAATGAAGTTCGATAAGAACAACATTGTAAAGGACATTGCGAAGTTATTGGAAATAAGGGATATATTGATGGATGATTAAGAGTTATGAAGGACATTGTAGCGGAAGTAATAAATAATTATCTAAATAGTAAGTGCATGGTAAATGAACATTTTTATTGGGGCGATGATTTGCAGACTATGAGGAAATGCAGCGAAGCCCTGAAAGGTGTGTACGAGAGACTGCTTAACAATGGGTTGTCAAAGAATGTATTCACCGTACAACAGCTTGGGGATATTATTAACAAGCTTGAGAAATTAACAAAGTAAGAAAAATGCAGTCAGAAATGGCTGCATTTTTTGTTTCTGCTAATATTTATTAAAAAATATGTACGTATATGAATAGAATCAACGAAATTGGTGATACACCAAAAGGGCAATATATGCTTGGAAGACTTTCTCAAAGTTATGATGAGCCAAACCTATATACTGATGATTATGATGAAAAACCTGAGATTGCAAGTTATGCATCAGATAATTGGCACGGATATGGTCGTGGTGACGATAACGAGAATGCATTTAACCTTGGAAGAGGTGATGAAGAAGGTGTAAGGTGGATTGATGACGGTGGCCAAAGAAGGTTTAGAGAAAGACACGGTTTGCCACCAATGAATCGACAATTACATAAAGAATCAAAACATAAGGATATGGGCAGAATAAATGAAATAGGTGACACTCCAAAAGGCCAATATGCTCTTGGTCAACTCGCTGGCAAATACGAGAAAATGGCTAATGATACAAAAACTGGCACTAAGGCGCATAGAAAAGCGATGGGAAAAATGTGGGGAATGCGTCAATATGCTAATACCACACCACATAAAAAAGGTGATGACTTTGAAAATGGACATAATGATTACTTAAAGAAAAACGAATCAAAAAATATGAATAAGACATTAATTAGGTTAACAGAGCAAGACCTTCACAGAATAGTGAAGGAGTCAGTGAATAAGATACTTAGTGAAGTGGAATTTAGAGGAAGAGCATTTCATGGAAACAGACAAGACGATTGGCGTAAAATGGCAAATATTAGGCAAGGATTAAAAATGGATGCTGATAGGGGTGAAACTGATGCTATTAATGGCTATAATAATTCATTTGACCCACAAGATGCCAAAGAAGCAGAATATTGGAGAAACGCCTCGAAAAAGCATTCAAGAAATGCAGATAGAAATATGAATAATTATAGAGATATGGGCAATCAGTAATGGTTGCTCCTTTTTATTATGCCACATTTTTTGTATCTAGGTCTTGATTTTACGAAAAAATTTGTTATATTTTAAAAGTAAATTAATTTGTTATGAAGAGGCTTAATAAAGAATATAAATTAGATGTGTGCAAACATATATCATTAAAGTACGGCACAGTGAACAGAAATAACCCACAAGTGGTTTATGTCAGTGGGAAATGCTGGGTATCCCCTTTAAGGGTCATGAATTATGGTGATATTATTTCAAACATTGAAAAGGAAATGAGAAGGAACATAAAGACCTTTTTTATTGATGAAATAAATTTTGACAATAAGTATATATTGGATTTTGACATTAATGTTGACAATATAAATCCTAATGAGAAGAAGTTCTTGTCATTTGATTTTTACCTCAGACAGAATGAGAAGAACAAGAAACAGCTTGGTGATTTGAAGGACATGTTAAATCGCAAGGTAAGCACGATTGCAAACAATTTGGTATATATGTTCAAGGAAAATGATTTCTCCATTGAGAAACGCAAGTAAGTTGATATTTATATAAAAAAACTGAACATATATGAAAAAGATTATAAGAATGACAGAATCTGACTTGCGTAGCTTGGTTGCAAGGACAGTTAAGAGGATAATAAGGGAAGATGTTCTTGGCAATGACTGGCGTGAGAACGATGAAGTGATGAACAATTACGAACCATTTGAAGGTCAGCATAGCACACCTTTTGATGGTATGTCAAACGAGCATGACTGGAGTGTAAAGGGTGAGGATGGAGACCCAACTCACTATGACAATTACGCAGATGACATTGAGAATGGTCATGATGATTGGCCAGAGGAGAGGGTATTGGACAGAATTGATACCAATGCAAATTACGATGATTTCCCACCAATGAGATAAACAAAAAAGCGAGGCTATTTTAGTCTCGCTTTTTATATGTTCTTTATTCTGACATTTATTACCTTTGTGTATGAGTTGCGCTGGCATACGATGTTGATATTGTCCTTTATTGGCGCATATCTCATTATTGTGTCTATGAATGTCTTTCTATCCTTTGACATGTAATCACTGCTTGGATAGCAAACGTATTCTATGTACTTACCCATATCCTTTGTTGCTGAGTGTTCCCATCCACATTCCTTTTCGGCTCTCAATAGGGCTTCAATGGCTCTTCCGTTTGCAGATGAACGATACTCGTCAACTCCATCTTGGTCGAAGAACATGTCAACTTGTCCATCTGGGTAAACACCACCCATTTCCTTTATGAGTTTCCTTAGTGCTTCCTCTCTTAGTCTTATTTTTTTCATGAGTTAAGGATGTTTTTGATTTTGCTTATTTTCTCGTTTATGGATGGTTTTTCATTCTTTGTTGTATTGGTCTCGACATACTGTTGAAGTTCCTCTGCTTGACCTACCCAAGCACCTGGAGTTGATGGGTCTGATACAACGTCCCAACAGATAAGTTCAAAGTCATCACCAACTATGTATTGTCCAAGTTTCTGTTCAACTGAACCTACACCTCTTGAAGATACACCAATCTTGATACCGTTTATGAGTAGGTTTGCCATTTCGTCACCACGTGTACCTACGATACCGTATTTTCTGAATCCGTATGATGTGTTGATTGCAAGCTTTCCTACAAGTGTTCTACCTTCCCAGTGAAGTTCAACGATGTTGATTGCGATTCTACCCAAGTCGATTGTTGATTCTGCTGGGTGATTCAATTCACCTATTGCGTTACTGTCTTGTATTTTCTTTTGGTAGAGTTCAACTTGTTTCTTCAAAACAGTTTCAGGATATATTCTGCCATTTGCATTCTTTACTCCAAATTTCTGAAATACAGCATCTACGATAAATGGATATGGAACGTTCCATTCACCAGCTTCCATTGATTCGGTAATCTTCTGTGCATTCTTGATATACATGTATCCATCATTCTCGATGAGTATACCATGACCAGTCTTACCTTCCTTTATTATCTCTAATTCAGCCTTTTTCATCATTATTATTTTTTATTAATAAATATTTCTCCTTTTCTAAATATTTATATATTAGCAATATAAATGCAAACCATAAAATGTCTAAATTGTATTATTTTAATGCATTGTAGAAATTTTTTGGTATTTTTGCTATATTTATAATTAAAATAATGTATTAAATTTATTTTCTAAATGAGTAAAAATATTAGAAGCAAAGTAGTTAGGGAATCTTTATTGGATTACAACACACTCGCAAATTCTTTGAAGGAAAATACTGAAAGTGCAGTCAAAGCTCTTTTGGGTGAGGCTGTGCGTGATACATATGCCAAGTTGTTGTCTGAGGACGATAACAAGGACTACGAAGAGGGTGAAGTGGAAGATACTAGTTCTGATATTACAAATGATGCAGAATCTAGCGATGTTGCAGACGATGGTCAAGCAACCGCAGACGCTGGAATGGACGCTGAAGGTGGAGAGCCTGAAAGTGGTGAATTAGAGGGTGGTGAACCAGCTGTTGAAGATGGTGCTGCTGCTGAGGAGCCAGTTGAAGGTGCTGCTGAAGGTGAAGGTGGCGATGAATGGGCAGAGTTTGACAAGTATAAGGTATCAGACGATGAGTATGACTTTACAAATGCGGAAGACGAGGAAATCGTAAAGGTTTACAAATTAATGAAGAATGATGACCAGATTCTCGTTCACAAGGACGATAATGGTAATGTAAACATTCAAGACAATGAAACTGGAGCTGAGTACTTAATCAATCTTGGCGACAGTGGCGAAGCAACTGGTGTTGCAGCATCTGAACCAAGCGGTGACGAAGCAGTTGCCGATGTTGAAGGTGCTGATGATTTCGGTGCAGAAGATGATTTTAATAATGACATGGATGATATGAATGAATCAACAGAAAGAATGTTTGAGTTGGTATTGGAATATGACTCAAATGTAGGCTACACTGACAATTATCAGAAAAAGGATGTAATGACAAATCCAGGTATGTCAGAGCCAGGTAAAAATGTAAACGATTGGGATGCAGGTGTACCAAAGGGCGACAGTAAGCCTTGGTCTGGATACCCAGGTAAGAAAAATAAGGCAGATAAGCCATTCAACGCTGGTAAGGGCAAGCAACTTGAAGAGGAAGAGAATCTTGAGGAGTCTGCTGCTGAGTGCGGAGGCAGAATGGGTGCTCATGGTAGAATGATGGGTACTAAGTCTCACAATCCTCAGAAGGCTAAGAAGAACTCTCCAATGAACCAGCATCACGTTTCAACCAAGGGCGAGTACGACCAAGGTATTGCAAACGAGAGCTTCATGAAGAGAGCAAACGCTGTTCTTCAGGAGAACAAGGAGCTTAAGGCTACATTGACCGACCTTATGGAGGAGTTGAAGAAGGTATCTGTAACTAACCATAATCTTGCACAGATTATCAAGTTGGTATCTGAGAACACAACTTCTAAAGACGAGAAGAAGGAGATTATCAAGAGATTCAAGACTGAGGGTAAGACTGTTGAAGCTTCAGCAGCACTTTACGAGACCATCAGCCGTGAACTTCAGAAGACCAACAAAATGAACATCACTGAGGACAAGGCTCTTACAGTTGAGGGTTCACAGAAAATCAACGAGACTCCAATCTACAAGTCAAAGGATTTGTTAGATTCTCTTGATTTGATGCACAGAATGATGAGATAATATAACTTTTCAGATTTTGTGTATATTTATATAAAAAATAACTAAGTAAAATAATTCATTTATCTATATGAAAGAATTTTTATCAAGTGGTGTGATTGGTAACATTGAGTACAACGCACAACAGCAGATACGTGAGAGCATTCAGAAGCGTTGGGATGACCTCGGTTTCACCGAAGGTTTGCCTGATGGAATCAGAGAGAATGTTGCTACATTGTATGAGAATGAGGCAAAGCACTTGATTTACGAGGCTACTGCTTCAGACAACAGTGGTTCATTCGAGACCGTTGTTTTTCCTATTATTAGACGTGTATTCAGCAAGCTTCTTGCTAATGACATCGTATCAGTACAAGCTATGAACCTTCCAGTTGGTAAGTTGTTCTTCATTCTTCCTGTTACTTCAGAGAGAGAGTGGGAGCTTCCAGCAGACGCAACTGGTGCAACACCTGGTGACATCATCGATGGCACAACTGGTCGTCATAAGGGTCTTATGGGCTATGACAGAGTTAACCGTAACAAGGAAGGCCGTGTAGAGCCAAGATATTATCTCCCAGACGAGACTATCAACGAGCTTGACAAGAACTCATGGTACATCCCACAGTTGAACGAGACTATCGAGGATGCAACTGATTTCGAGGCAGCTAAGGCACGTGCAGAGGCTGAGGGCCTTCGTGTAACTGCACTTCGTCAGGCAGGTCCAGAGGTAACTCAGTACTTCGAGAAGAGTTTGTATGACTTGTTCTACAACGACTTCTTGTATGACAACTCAAAGGGTAAGGTAACTATCAAGGTTGGTGAGGCTATCCCAGTATTCTTGACTCCTGGTGGTGTTCGCCCATTCGGTGCTGACAACTTGAACCAGTACTTCAAGAGTGGATTTGACGGTACAGTTCGTAACGTTATCCTTGAGATTGATGGTTTCTCTTCATTCAACGCAAGTAAGTTGACTGGTCCTGACGGTAACGAAATGGACACTGAAGGTTTCCTTGCTTCATTGAAGGTTATCACTCAGAAGGAATTCGCAGCAGCTAATGTTCCTGGTTCAGAGAGCGTTATGACCGCAGCTTTCCGTAAGTTTGAGTCTGTTCCATTCAGAGTTGTTACTCAGAAGTATGGTAAGGGTATCGTAGAATACG
>JAEEGL011827003.1_pt1 | contig 29113 bp, 22 predicted proteins | sample 9134231 | NCBI WGS metagenome assembly JAEEGL01 (sample SAMN16246548, study PRJNA631951) | gut metagenome | biome: gut microbiome; feature: rumen; material: fiber-attached | host: Bos | place: Iran: Karaj | collected 2018-10 | reverse complement strand
ATCTAATTGGAATGGTAAGGCAATAAAAATTCCAAGAATTGAAGTGACTGATTGTAAACTTGAAGATATACAAGAGCCTGGAGTCTATTTCTTGTTTTGCAAAGACGAGGATAATGATATGGACTCTGTCTATATTGGAGAAGCGGAGAATGTAAAAGAACGCCTGATTCAACATCTTCGTGATTACGCTGCAGACAAGGAAAAATACTATTGGAATATAGCAGTTATCTTTATTGGTCGTGATTTAAATAAAGCACTAATCAGGTATTTGGAAAATAGACTTGTAGAACTCGCAAAAGCAAGTAATCGTTATGAAATTCTTACAAAGAATACTTATAAAAATACAGTTCTAAAAGAGTCTAATAAAGCTGTTATGGAAGAATTTTTAGATAATATTAAGGTTCTTATTAATGCTTTGGGATATAAAGTATTAGAACCTTTGCGTCAAGTAAATTCATTTGAAAAGGACCAAGAAGAAAAACTTCTCTATCTTAAGACTGGTTCAGTGGATGCTATTGGGACTGTAACTTCAGAAGGTTTTGTTCTTTATGCGGGTGCAAGAGTTAATGAAAAGACATCTGAAAAATCATTATCTGCGGGTATGACAAAGCTTCGCAAAAAACATTTTGATGCGGGTTATGTTGGTGCAGATTTTATAACTACGGAGGACATCTTATTTTCAAGTTCTTCTGCTGCAGCTGATTTCGTCACAGGATATAGCGTTAGTGGCCCTGCAAATTGGAAAGATAAAAATGGAAAAACGTTAAAAGAAATAGAAGCAGAAAAATAGAAAAGCAATATATACTAAATAAGACAATTTATTTTGTTTTGACGATGATAAAGATTTGCAGCAAAGGTTATTGAATGGCATCGAGTAAAGAATATTTAGATTATATTCTTGACCAGTTATCCGAACTTGAGGATATAACATACAGAGCGATGATGGGTGAATATATCATTTATTACCGAGGAAAAGTCGTTGGCGGAATTTATGATGACAGGTTTCTTGTTAAGCCCACAAAGTCAGCCTTAGAAATGATGCCGAATGCACAAAAGGAACTTCCTTATGAGGGTGCAAAGGAAATGCTGCTTGTAGATGACATTGATAACAGAAGTTTTTTAAAAGAGCTTATAGAGGCTATGTTTGTAGAGCTTCCTGATAAGAAGAAAAAATAAGTTAACAAAACTACAACTTTTGTATTAAATTATTCAAGTTTTGGATGAGATATGACGATAAAGAGGATGTGAGGGCGAAAGCCCGAACGCGAATCTCCTCCCCAAGTCTGGCAGCCGTCGAAATGTCGGCTCTTTTTTTTGCGAAATTCCGGACGGACAGAACGAAGTGAGTCCGGGTAGCGAACATATTGAGCCGGCGAGGGCGAAGCCTGTCAGGCGAAATATTGTGAGCGTAGAGGAATTTCGCATTTGGTATTTGCAAGGCTGGAGTGAACGAAGCGAACGACTTGAAGGCGTGAAGCAATAATTCGTATTGGGTTTTTATTCTGCATAGCCCATAAATACATTATTTAAATAATAAAAACTATATTAAAATCAGATATAATTTTAATATAGGAGGAGAGATGTATTCAAAAGATAATCCTGAAAGCATAAGAACAATGTTTGATAATATTGCGGAAAACTATGATTCTGTCAACAATATTATAACTTTTGGATTGCATAATAATATTAAGAAAGATGCAATTAACTTGCTGCCGGCTATAGAATACAATCGGATTATTGATTTATGCACAGGTACGGGGGATATTGCATTGCTCCTTGGGAAGAAGTTTCCGAAAGCCCACATCCTTGCAACTGATTTTTCCTCTAAAATGCTTGAAGAAGCAAAAAATAAAATACTCGGAGAAAACAATATAATGCTTGAAAAGGCTGATGTTATGGCACTTCCGTATGACCATAATGTCTTTGATTTGGCGACAATGTTCTTCGGGATGAGGAATCTGCCCGATGTTAATAAAGCGATTCAGAGTATTTATGAAATACTCAAACCTGAGGGGTTGTTTTTAGTTGTTGATATTGTCAAAAATTATGAAAAAGATACTATTAATACTTATTTTGAGCACTTTGTGCCTAAAATAGGCTCATTTTTTTCAAAAGATAAAGAAGCATATAAGTATTTGGCACAAAGCCGTGAAACCTATCCCTCTCATGACGGGCTTATGAGAATCTTGCAGAAGAATAAGTTCAGAATAATAAGGAGAAAAAGGTACCTAAACGGGATTATTTCACTAAATCTGGCAAAAAAATACGAATAGATCATTTTTAAATTCTTAAAAAAAAATGAATTTTTTATGATTTTCGTGAAAACGGCATTAAACTGATAATATAAATTAGTTTGATGCGTTGTTTTATGCAGCGCAGAGAAAATTACGAAATGAGTGATTTTCGGAGGTGGTAGAATGATTGATTTTAACAGATTGACGGATTATACAAAAGAGATTATGTATTCGGCTCAGCAATCAATGTATAGATATAATAATTCTCAAATGGAGCCTGAACATTTAGTTTTAGCTATGCTTGAAGATGAAAAAGGCATCAGCAAAGACTATTTTATGGAAATGAGAACAAATATTGATTTGCTGAAAAAACAGATTGTGGAAAGAATAACAACTTTCCCTCAGGTACAGACATCAACACCGAACCAGCAGTTATATCTATCAAATGAAACAAACAGACTTCTTGATTTGGCTGAGGAAAAGGCTAATAATCTTAAAGATTCCTATATGAGTATTGAACATATCATTTTAGGTATATGTGAGCTTTCTAATTCAAAAATTCAGGCGATTTTTCAGGCAAACAGAATTACAAAAGATTCTGTTTTAAATGCTATGAGAAAAATCAGAGGAAGCAGAAAGGCAGACAGCAAAAATGCAGAAGACCAATATAAAGCACTTGAAAAATATTCAAACGACCTGACGGCTTTAGCCAGAAAAGGAAAACTTGATCCTGTAATTGGTAGGGATGATGAAGTCAGAAGAATTATACAGGTTTTAAACCGTAAAACGAAAAATAACCCTGTATTGATAGGTGAACCCGGTGTCGGTAAAACGGCTATTGTCGAAGGACTTGCTCAGAGAATAGTCAGAGGTGATGTACCTGAAAATCTTAAAGATACAAAACTTGTGTCGCTTGATATTGGTGCATTAATTGCCGGTGCAAAGTTCAGGGGCGAGTTTGAAGAACGTTTGAAGGCGGTATTAAAAGAAGTTGAAAATTCAAACGGTGAAATTGTTATGTTCATTGATGAACTTCATACCGTCGTCGGTGCAGGTGCTGCAGAAGGTTCGACCGATGCAGGCAACCTTTTGAAACCTATGCTTGCAAGAGGTGTTTTGAGATGTATCGGTGCAACGACTATTAACGAATACAGAAAATATATTGAAAAAGATCCTGCATTAGAAAGAAGATTTCAGCCTGTTATGGTTGATGAACCTTCTGTTGAAGATACAATCAGTATTTTAAGAGGTCTGAAACAGAGATATGAAGTACACCACGGAGTCAGAATTAAGGATTCCGCACTTGTTGCTGCGGCAAAACTTTCTGACAGATATATTCCTGACAGATTTTTGCCTGATAAAGCTATTGACCTGATTGATGAAGCTGCATCATCTTTAAGAATTGAAATTGATTCAATGCCTGAAGAATTAGATGCAATGGTTCGTCAAAAGATGCAGCTTGAAATTGAAAAAGAGGCGCTTAAACAGGAGGAATCTCCCGAAAATAAAGAAAAAATCGAAAAGATTGATTCAATTTTAAAGGATTTAAATACAAAAATTGATAACCTCAAGAGCCAGTGGGAACTTGAAAAAAGCAGTATTCAGGGTGAAGCTTCAATTAAGGAAGAAATCGAAAAGACGAAAATCGAAATTGATGAAGCTGAAAGAAATGCAGACTTACAAAAGGCTGCTGAACTCAAATACGGCAAACTGATGGGACTTGAAAAAGAATTGAAGGCTTTGTCTGAAGGGGGTGAAATCAAAACCCACGCACTTTTAAAAGAAGAAATTGATGAAGATGATATTGCTCAAATTGTCAGCAAGTGGACTGGCGTTGCGGTCAGCAAACTTATGGAAAGCGAAATGCAAAAACTAGTCAGCATGGAGGATTATCTCCATAAGCGTGTTGTCGGACAAGATGAAGCAGTTCAGGTTGTTTCTGATGCAATCAGACGTGCAAGAAGCGGTTTGAAAGACCCGAAACGTCCAATTGGTACATTCATTTTCTTAGGGCCGACAGGCGTAGGTAAAACAGAACTTGCAAAAGCGTTGGCAGAATTTATGTTCAACGATGAAGATGCTTTAATCAGAATAGATATGTCTGAATATATGGAAAAATATTCTGTCGCAAGGTTAATAGGTGCACCTCCGGGATATGTCGGTTATGATGAAGGCGGACAATTGACGGAAGCTGTCAGACGTAAACCTTATTCAGTTGTATTATTTGATGAAATCGAAAAGGCACACCCTGATGTATTCAATTTAATGCTTCAGATTTTTGATGACGGACGTTTGACCGATTCAAAAGGCAAAACAATTGATTTTAAGAATACTTTGATTATTCTGACAAGTAACATCGGAAGCGATATAATCCTGAATAATACGCTTGAGACAATGGTTTCGGGACAAGACCCCGAAAAGCTCAAGGAAGAAGTAATGATGTTGATGAGAGAAAGGTTTAAACCTGAATTCCTCAACAGAATTGATGAAACAGTATTCTTTAAAGCGCTTAATATGGCACAACTGAAAGAAATTGTTGATATTCAGGCTGCACAACTTCATAAATTGCTTGCTGAAAGAGATATTACTCTTGAAATTAGCGAAGATGCAAAAGAATTTATAGCATCAAAAGGATTTAATCCGGTTTATGGTGCAAGACCGCTCAAAAGAGCTATTCGTCAGTTCGTTGAAAATCCATTGTCTAAACTTATTTTGACAGGTGAAGTGAAAGAACATTCTCATCTTTTAATTGATGTAAAAGATGATGAACTGACTTTCAAAAGTACTGACAGTGAATAAATTTTAAGACATAATCCAATATAGCCGAAGTTTATCTTCGGCTTTTTATTTCATCTTAACAAAACAAAGTCTTTTCATATAAAAAATTGAAAGTTTATTGTAAAATATTAAATATGGAGTATGAAAAAGGGATTATAGGCATGGAAACCATGGACAGAGTAGATTTGGTAAAAAGTAAAATTCGTTCAATAAAGGATTTCCCGAAAGAAGGGATTATTTTTCGTGACATCACAACTGCAATAAAAGATAAAGAAGCTTTTAAGTGTATGATAGATTTTTTGACTGAAAAATTTATAAATAAAAGTATTGATTATGTTGCCGTTGTTGAATCAAGAGGATTTGTGTTCGGCTCGGCACTTGCATACAACATAGGTGCTGGATGTATTTTGGTTCGTAAACCCGGAAAACTTCCCGCAGAAACCATCAGCGAAGAATATTCGCTTGAATACGGCACTGATAAATTGGAAATTCATAAAGATTCAATTGAGCCCGGTAAAAATGTTTTAATTATTGATGACCTGCTTGCAACGGGCGGAACTGTCGGTGCAGTTTGCAATTTAGTCAAAAAAGCAGGCGGTAATATTAAAGGACTTGCATTTATTATTGAACTTGAAGAACTTCAAGGCAGAAACAGACTTCCGAAAGATGTTGAAGTCGTTTCAATGATAAAATATTAAACAAGCGCATCAGCGCCAAAAAGGTGAGATAAAGCCCGATGGGAGATGAAGACAAGCAGTTTGAGGCGACTCAACAAAAACTGCAGAAAGCAAGAAAGGAAGGTCAGGTAGTTAAATCCAAGGATTTCTCTACAGCTTTAGCCTTGCTTGTTATGTTCACTATCATTGTAAAACTCTCGCCATTTATTTGGCATCACATAACTGCACTGTTTGCTCTGCTTTATGAACAAATTCCAAATCGACATGTTGAAGAGATGGGGTATGCTCATCTTGTTTTCCAAACGGCAATACATTCTCTGTTGATTATTGGTCCTATATTAATAATGGCAAGTTTTATTGCTATTATGGGTGATATGATTCAAATCGGACCTTTGGTTACGACAAAACCTCTTGAACCGAAGTTAGATAAATTAAATCCTACAAAATATTTTAAGAATTTAATGTCACCAAAAACTCTGTTTGAACTTGTCAAAAACATAGTCAAAGTAGTACTTTTGGGGTATATTGGTTGGGTGGTATATAGTCAACATTTGCCTGAAATTCTTGCACTTTCGGCAATTGACAACAGTTTTGCGATTATGATGAAATTCGGTGAACTTGTTATTGACTTTATTTATAAGGCAGGTATTGCTTTCTTGATTATTGCGGCAGCGGACTACGGAGTAGTTAAATGGAAATTTCTTCAAGATCAGAAGATGTCATTTAAGGAAATCAAAGATGAATATAAAAACTCTGAAGGGGATCCCCACGTCAAAGCAGCTTTAAGGCAGAAACGTCAGCAGTTATTGAGAAAAAGTATGATGGATGCAGTGCCGACAGCGGATTTTGTTGTTTCAAATCCTACTCATATTGCCTGCGCTATTAAATATGATGCAGAACAGATGGAGTCGCCTAAGCTAATAGCAAAAGGAACGGAGCTTTTTGCTAAGAAAATTATTGAAATTGCAAATTATAACGGTATTCCCGTTATTGAAAATCCTCCGGTTGCAAGGGCAGTATTCCGTATGGTTGAAGTTAATTCATATATTCCACCTGAACTCTATAAAGCAATCGCGGAAATCTTGATTTTTGTTTACGGACTCAAGAAACAAAAGGTACTATAATAAAAACTCATTAGTTTGACTGATTTAGTCAAACTCGTTTGCGAAATAGAGAAAAAAGTAGTACAATAATTTTGATATCATTTTAGTTTAGTGGTTACCGTGCACGCAAAAATTAAAGATTATATTGAGATAATTGAGAAGGTGGCGAAGGTTGAACACAAACGTATTCCGACTCATATGGTCGATTACGAGGAACTCGTCAGCATAGGTATAATTGCAATTCAGACAATGATTCAGGATAAGAGTGAAGAGGAATTGCAAAGATATAATTCTGCCTATATTGCAACAGCAGTACGCTGGGCTATCAGAAATGAACTAAGAAACCGTTATAAATGGTACTCACTAAAACATACAAATGTTGATGGTCAGTCAGAAGGTGATGGTGTCGATGGTGAACAACAGTCTGAAATTTCACCAAATAAGGTCAGAGAAGCAATTTATGAAACAATTTTATCAATAGACAGTCTTGCTGCCGCTGCATCTGATAATGATTCACCGTTTGACTTTATTAAAGATCCTGCTGCTTTGCCTGATGAACGTGCCGAAATTGCAGAACTCGGTAAAGTAATCAGAGAAGCTATTGCCACCCTGCCCCAGAAAGACAGAACAATTGTTGAATACAGATTCTACAGAAATATGCAGGTTAAAGAAATTGCAGAGCGTGTCGGTTTATCATCTTCAAGAATCACAAGAATTGTTCAGGCTTCTTTGAATTATGTCAGAGAATACCTTAAAAAACGTGATCACTACGAATATTAAAAATGATTTAATTCTTACCACTTGAAAACTATTTTTGTCCATGATAGTCTGTGAATACAGACAAAAATTTCATTGGAAGGTGGTGAAAACGGAATGCCGGAAATCAGAGTTGGTGAAAACGAAAGTATTGAAGTTGCTTTAAAGAGATTCAAAAAGAAAATCCAAAAGGCAGGTATACTCTCTGAAATTAAACGCCGTGAACGCTACGAAAAACCAAGCATTAAGAAAAAACGTAAATCTGAAGCTGCTCGTAAAAGACGTGTTTAATTTGAAGATTATATAGAAAATAACAGAGGTTTTACCTCTGTTATTTTTTAATTATTATTATTTCTCAAAAGATTTTCAATATTATTTAAAAACTCTTCTTCGTTGTAATCAGTTTTTTCAACAACAAAGGGAATATTTATATCAGGCAGAATTTTTGAAATATGATTTTGTGAAATTGATGAAATAAGAACAATTTGTATATCTGACAATATTTCATCACCTTTAAGTGTATAGAATAAATCTTTTTCTTGAACGGAATCAGCTTCAAAATTACTGATTAAAAGGTTTGGTTTTGATTTCATAATTGATGAAATAATGGAGTCTTTATCCGTAAATACGTGAACTTTGTAGCCAAAATATTTAAGACATTTTTTGACATAATCAAGCAATTTCCCTGTTGAATCATATACATAAATGCTCTTTTCTTTCGGATTAAAGGTATCTTCAATATTTCCGACAGCTTTATTATGAAGTTCTTCAAGATAATTAAGAGTTCCAACTTGAGACAAAGAATTCCTTACGACTTCATTCATATTTAAAACAAGGCAAATATCGCCGGAGGGAAGAGCTGTAATGCCACCTATATTCTTAAGTTTATAAATTGGTAATGATAACTTTTTGTTCAAGATTTCTTGATCACCCAAAAGTTTTTCTACAACAAATGCCACAACTGTATTATCAACCTCTGTCACAATGACAGTCAGGTTATCATTTTTATTTTTATATGAGGATTTTACGTTAAGCACTTTTGCAAGGTCAAAAACCGGAATTGAATGTTCTTGAAACAATATGCAGTCTTTTCCGTCTTTAAGAAAAATATCAGAAGGCTTAATCCATTGAACAAGTTTAATTGTCTGCATAGGAATGGCAAAATGTTGTCCCGCAAAGGAAACAACAAAAACTTTTGTTGTGGACATTGTGATAGGAAGTTCTATGATAACCTTACAGCCTTTATCCATAACAGAAACAACATTTACTTTCCCGTTCAGTTGGGACAATTTTGTTTGGACAACATCAAGTCCTATTCCTCTTCCCGAAATTTCGGTAATTTGATCACCCGTTGAAAATCCCGGCCAGAAAATTAACCCTGTCATTTGTTCATCTGTCATTGAGTCAATTTCTTCTTTTGTCAGAAGGTTGCGTTCAAGTGCTTTTTCTCGGATTTTGTTGACGTTAATTCCAACACCGTCATCTTCAACTGTTATGATTATTGAATTTTTATCCTGTGTCGCAGACAGGTAAATTTTTCCTGCTCTGTTTTTCCCTTTTCTTTCACGTTCTTCAGGCATTTCTATACCGTGGTCTATTGAGTTTCTGAGGATATGAATCAGGGGGGCTTTAATTTCTTCAATAATTTTTTTATCAACTGCAGTGTCACTTCCGCTGATTATAAAATCAATTTCTTTGTTAGCTGTATTGGCAATATCTCTGACCATTCTCGGAAACATATGAAAAACAGTTGCAAGAGGAAGAACTCTAATATTTTTGGAAATATTTTCGACTTCCATAATAACTTGATTTAATTTTGTATCGTCTTCAAGAACTTTTTTAAATAAATAGTTTATATCTGACTGAAACTCAGTTAATTTTGTGGCATTTTCATAGAAATAACCATAGATTTTCTTATAAAAATTGACTATAACATCGTCATAATTGTTGCCGAGAACAATTCTTTTATCAAAATATTTTAAGAAATTTGCAATTTTCTTTGATTCACTATACCAATCAGAAAGTTTTGAGTTCAGCTTTTCAATGACGCTGAGATGTTCTTGCGTCTTTATAACGTTAATAATCAATTCACCTGTTTGAGAGATAAGTCTGTCTAATTTAACAGTATCAACTCTGAGTGTTTTAATTTCTTCATTTTCAAAACTTCTGAAAAATTTCTGAAGATTTGATTTATCTTTTTTCATTATAGGTTTGGTACGACTGTCTTCAGAAAGGTCGTTTGTAGTACTTGCATTATTTTGTTCTTTGAATTCAGGATTTTCAGAAATGTTGAAAATTTTTTCAATAAGAGAGAGTTTTTCCACACATAGATTGGAAGTCTCTTTTGTCATTGCTATTTGTTCGGTAAATGATTCTTTTATTATGTTAAAACAATACAGAAAGATTGTTACAATACTCATATCAGGTTCAATGTCTTTTTGAATAAGCAAATTTATCATATCTGACATTTTTTTCATAACAATTGAAACTGGTTCGGATATATCCAACACTAAAAATTTATGGATTAAATCTAAGATATTTGGCAATGGTTTTTTACTTTGCTTAAGTTGGATAAGATTTTCATCTAAGAGCGAAATTAATTCTAATGTTTCTTTATCAAGTTCTGAAAATGATATTTCGCTATCGTCAGGTTTTGTTTGTTCTTGTTGGTCATCAGAGAAGTTTAAATCTTCTTCCTTAATTAGATTATTTAATCCTAAATCCGAATATACTTTGTTTACTTCATCTTTAATTGTAACTGCAATTTCTTTGCATTTGGTTAAATAGTTGAAATTTTTGTCTCCGTCCTCATTATTACAGGAATAATTGAAGAGATTAATCGCATCTTTTACCTTAGTAAAATCAGTTTCGACAAAAAATGAGGATAATTGCTTTCCTATGTCTGACAGTATTGTGAAAGCTTCAGCAGGAGAATCAATTTTTTTCTGCTCACATTTATTAAACAAAATGAAAATTTCAAGGATATATGCATTAATTTCAGGTGATTTGTCTTTAAAATAGTCAACAATTATGTTATCAATATTTTCAGTAGTTGGGTTGTGAATGTCGTTAATATAAATATCCAATTTTGAAATTATTTCGGTTTCTTCTTCTATAGGGGTATTTTCTTTATTTCGGACACATTCTTCTATTCCTTTTTGCATAATGTCCAAAGATGGGTAAATCAAATCAAAAAGAGCCTTATTAATAGGACGATTGTTGTTTTTAACAAGTGTTACGACATCTTCAAGACGATGGGCAATATCCTGAAGTTCAACAAAACCTAACATTCTTGCTGAGCCCTTTAAAGAGTGAAGAGTCTGAAACATCTGTGAAAGTATTTTTGTTTCTTCGGGATTACTTTCAAGCGTCATTACATAATCCCCTAATTTCTTTAAGAGTTCAGTGGATTCAACATGAAAAATATTTAATATGTCATCAAAATCGTCAGGGATATTTTGCATGATTTTCTCTAGTTAGAAATATTCTCACTTATGCTATGTGACATTTCGGAGAATTCTTTAATATTTGATATATTAGTTTCAAGGTTTTCCAAGGATTCATGGACACTTTTTTCCATATCGTTAATCTGTTCCATAACTTCTGTAGTCAAAACATTTTGATCAGTTGAAGATGACAAAACAACAGATATATCATTGCAAAGTTGTTTGATATTATTGATTAAAATATCAATATTATCACCGATATCGTATGCCATTCTAACGGAGAGTTCAATTTCTCTTGTACCTTCTTCAGTTGCCATAACTGTTGAAGTTGTAGCTTGTTTAATGTCGCTGACGAGGGCGGTAATTTTAGTAGTTGCCTGTTTTGATTCATCTGCTAACTTACGGATTTCACCTGCAACAACGGCAAATCCTTTTCCGTGTTCACCTGCTCTTGCAGCTTCTACTGCGGCATTCAATGCGAGCATATTTGTTTGTTCCGCTATGTTTTCAACTATATCAATAGTTGTTCCGATTTGCTGGATATAATCACTCAATTCAATAATTAATTCTGCAATTGACTGAATTTTTTGTTTCAAGGTCAGCATTGAAGAAATATTATTTTTAATGGAATTACTTTCTTTCGTTGTCAAATCAAGATATTCTTGAGATTTTTGTGAAATATTCTGTGTTAATTCTTTGGATTTTATTGAACTTGTATTGAATTGTTTTGTTGAAGTAACAATACCTTTTAATGTATCCGAATAATGCTTAGTAATTTGTTTTTGTTTTTCACTTAGGTTTAATATGTTCTTTGAGGTTTGTTGAAATTCTTTAAGTTCGCTCATAACAAGGTTATTCATTAATCTTCGAAGTTCATCATTTGTAATGATATAAACACCAAAGTAGAATACAAATAAAGCAATGGTGAAATATAATGTATAGGCTATGTTATTAAAAAATGTAATGCCGAAAATAATTCCGGCCATTAATACACCGAGTATTGCTATATTTATTCTAAACTGTGTATTTAATTTTGAAACTAAACCCCGTTCTTTTTTGTTATTTGCCATAGAATATAACCTTTATAAAAATTCACTAAACAATTATAATATTTTATTTTAAAATGTTCAATCGTATTTTTAGTATATCCTCTGTATTTTTTAACCTGTAATTTATAGTATAATATTGGGGGAAGGTGAAGAATGGATAATGAGCTTATTATAACAAATAATTTTTTGCCCGATATGTCATCTATTGAAAGGCTATATCTTGTCTTTTGTATTGAACAAAAAAGATATGCCATAAGTTCAAATAATATTTTAGAGTTAACTTATCTTCCAAAACTAAATTTTATTAAAAAATCCCCTAATGGAATTGTCGGACTCCTTAATTATAAAGGAAAAATGATTAAAGTTATTGATTTTAGAGTTGTATTGGGTGAAAAAATAAAGTCATTTTCCAAGCTTGAACAGTTGATAATTATTGACCATGAAGGTAGTGTTTTTGCATTTATTATAGAAAAAATTGAAGATGTATACAGCATTTCAGAATCGCTTGTTCAAGATTTACCTTATAATCAGCCTTCATCAATTATAAAAAATACTTTCCAGAAAAATGGAGGTATGGTTGCAGTTATAGATCTCAATGCTGTTGAACAATATCTCGATTTCACATCATCAATTGTAGGTGAAGTGGATTATGAACAGTTATATCCTAATGATGAAAAATCAAAAAGTATTTTGGAATTGAGGGCAGGAGCGCTATCAAAAGAAGACGAAATTGTATATGATATAAACGAGCAAAAGATTGATCAATATTTATTTGTTACGGTTGCTAAAACGCATTATTGTATTAATATTAAGTTTATTCGTGAATTGATAACCAAAAATAATATAAAAATTTCTCCTCTACCTAATACCCCTTCTTTCATCCGAGGTGTTACAAATCTCAGAGGTGATTTCATTACTATTTTTGATTTGTATAATTATCTTTTTAAGCGTAAAAGCATTGAAACAAATTCTCAAAAACTGATTTTGATTAATTCGGACGAATATAAAATTGCGTTTTTGGTAGATGAGATTATGTATATCAAAACTATTGATGCATCAAAACTCTATATGCACGAAAACAGAGGGGGCAGTAAGTTCGTTTATGCCGAATTTTATGAGGATGATGAACTTTATAGTATCTTAAATATTGAGAAGATTTTACATGACAAAGAGCTTTTGATTAATATCTCGTAAATAATTGGTGACATTTTATTTTGTTTTTATTATTATTTGTTTATTGCAAGAAAAATAATAATAAGGAGATATAAAATGGAAGTTATTTTAAAAAAAGATGTTCAAAGTGTCGGTGAAGCAGGCGATATAGTTAATGTAAAAGACGGTTATGCAAGAAATTTCCTCTTCCCGAGAAATCTTGCTGAAGTTGCTACAGAAGGTGCTAAAGAAAACAGAGAAAAGAATTTAGCAAGAATTAAAGCTAAACAAGAAAAATTGCACGCTGAAGCTCTTGAAACAGCTAAGAAAATTGAAGCATTGGGTACACTCGAATTCAGTGCAAAAGCCGGCGAAAGCGGTAAACTCTTTGGTGCAATCACTACAAAGAAACTTGCAGAGGAACTTAAAGAAAAATTAGGTATTGAAATTGACAGAAAAGTTATCTCTCTTGATGCTCCGGTAAATAAAGTCGGAAACTTCAATATGATGATTAAACTCACTTCAAAAGTTAAAGCTAATTTAGGTATTAAAGTTACTGCTTCAGAAATTCTTAAAGAAGAAATTAAAGAAGAAGAACCTGCAGCTACAACAGAAGAATAATTCTGTTAAAAGATATTTAAAAAACGTCTCAGAAATGAGGCGTTTTTTTATTTCTTATGGAAGATAAAATATTTGTTCAGGCTGAAACCTAAAATAAGATAAACAGCCATAGAGACTATAATTGTTGTATTATCTGTGATTTTATCAGAAGTTACGTTGAACATGGTGAAGAACCAATCGGCTGTTGAATATATAAAACCAATTTTAAGAATAAGTTTAGTTAAAAACGGGCTTATAAGATAATATGAAATTGCATAGCAAGGAAGCATAGAGAGTGCAAATTTGGCAAAGAGGACAAAATGATTTCCCCCTTTAAATCTGAATGTAAAAGTTTTATTCAGAATATATGAAACGATAATACCTGCAATGTATGCTCCGATTGTGGAGATTAAATATGATTGTCTCAGAGGATTTAATAGAATATATGCAATAGAAATCCCAACAATGGTGTTTACCACTCCTACCAAACAATATTTAATAAATTGATTAGAAATTTTCATTTAGCACCTTATGGAAGAAAACGTTTTAAATCATCTTTGTCCAAAACCTCAATTCTGTCTGCACTGTGGATAAATATCAGACAGGTTATCAGAGATTTGAATAGTTCAAAATCATTGTATGAAAGCTTTTTACTGAGGTCTGCCATATTATCTGCCAAAAACTCGGTGATAAGAGTTTTGTCTTTGAATACTAACGAGCTGAAGTAATCAAGTCCTTCTTTTGTTGTGATTTCTTCAAAATAAATTATATCAGGTGATTGAAATTCAATAAATTTCATCGCTTTTTCGAGATTAAACCCGATATTTTCATTTAGTTCGCATTGATAAACATTTTCAAGATTATATTTTGAAATGGATTCAATGGTGAAGATGTTTTTGTTTTTGTTTGCAATATTTGAGAGGATTGAGTAAATAACATGAGTTTTCCCTCTCAAAGCTGAACCGCAGACAAGTATTATGCCGGGTTTCTTGGTCGCAAGTCGCACGGTTTCTATTTGTGCATTAGAAAGTCCTATTTCTTGCAAGGTTTTTGGCGGTTTATATATCTTTAAAAGTATTCTTTCACCGTTAATTGTTGGAAATGCTGAAACGCTCGAAATAAGAGGTATTTCGTCAACTTTGAAAACAAGTTTCCCTAATTGAGGAAGTTCTGAAACATTAGGGTCAAGTCCTGATATACTTTTTAATTCCGAAATAAAAGGTATTATAAGCACATTGGGAATTTCACCTGTTGGAACAACCTGTGCATTTACTCTGAAATTGACATTTAAGTGTCCCTCAGTGTTTTCGAAGAATAATTCGTGAACATTTTGTTTAATTGCCTGACGCAGAATTGCTTTGATTATTGTCTGAATGTGTTCTTCCGATAGAGCTTCTTTATGCAGTTCTTCCTGCCAGCTGTAAGTGTCTGAATCAGAGTCTATCATAATATCTTTAGAAGTGTTTTCGTCTTTATAATATTCTTCAATCTTTTGAAGAATAAGATGTTCTTGAGCCAAAACCGGTTCAATTTCAACCCCTGTATTTTCAACAATCTTGTCTATTGCAAATAAATCGAGAGGGTCTGCCATTGCAATAGTCAAAACATTCTCAATTTTAAAGAGGGGAATAAGTTTATATTTAATTGCATCTTGTGCAGGAATTAAATGAATATATCTTTCATCAAGTTCATAGTCCTTTAGATTGACATAAGGAATATGAAGTTTATTTTCAAGGAAAGCTAAAAGTCTTTCTTCCGAAATCAGGTTTGAATTGATGAGTGCTTGTGCGATATTTATATTTTGGGCATTAGCAATTTCTTGTGCATTCTCAAGTTCTTCATATTTAATGAAGCCGTCACGCACAAGGTCATATTTTAATTTTTCAAGAGTTTTGTTTGAAACGTATTCCATTTTTACCCTAAATATTTTTTGACTTTTTCCAAGATTTCATCAATTTGGAAAGGTTTTGTTATGTATTCATCTGCCCCCGTCTCTTCTCCTATCAGTTTGTCATTATCCTGAGAACGTGCAGTAACCATCAAGATTGGGATATCTTTATATTTTGCATCATATTTCAAAAGACGGCTGATTTTAAATCCGTTGATTTTGGGAAGCATAACGTCAAGAATCATCAAATCGGGCATAAGTTCTTTTGCGTTTTTCAGCCCTGTTTCACCGTCATAGGCACAGATACATTCATATCCGCTTGCTTCAAGCGGGAATTTTAAAACTTCAACTATATCAGGTTCATCATCAACTATGAGAATTTTTTTCATCTTTTATTCCTTATCTTTTTTTATTGGGATGGCGACATAAAAAGTTGTTCCCTTTTCAAGCTCACTGTCAAGCCAAATCAAACCTTCTTGTTTTTCAATAAGCTGTTTCGCAATTGAAAGGCCGAGTCCTGAGCCTCCGACTTTTCTCGTTAGTGAGTTTTCGATTTGTTTGAATTGTTCAAAGACTTTATGCCAGTTTTCTTTTGCAATCCCTATTCCGTTATCTTCAACGGTTATTTTTATATATTCATCATATAAATTTTCTGGTAATTTATCAAAAAATTCAAATTTGTTAAAATCATTTTTTGTCATTCGTGAGGTTGTTATGTTAATTTGTCCACCTTCAGTTGTGAACTTTATGGCATTTGAAATCAGATTTGTCAAAACCTGTTCAATACGCTTCGAATCTATATAAACAGGTTCAAGATTTTTTGCTAAACTGAGTACTATTTCTACGTTTTGTTCTTTTGCAAAGTCAGAAAGAGAGTTTTTTACAAGATCAATAGGGATATTGATGTTTGTGAGTTCAAACCTGAATTCCATTTCTCCTGCTTCCATTTTTTGTAAATCCAGCAGATCTCTTATGATAACAGACAGTCTGTCAGCGTTGTTTTTTGCAAGCCCTAAGAATTTTTCTTCGGTAGGATTTAGTTCTCCGCCTTTTAATAAAAGGTCGATGGAAGAATTAATAACTGTCATTGGGGTTCTGAGTTCGTGAGAAACAATAGAAATAAAGTTCGATTTAACCTGTTCGAGTTTTTCAAGTTTTTCATTCTGCTCTTTTATTTCATCATACAAAATTGCACTTTCAAGAGGAAGTGAAACTTGTTTTACAAGAGTATTAAAGCATTTTGTATCATCAATCGAGAAATCGGATTCTCTAAAAACTTCGATTATTCCTAAAAATTTATTTTGTATTTTTATTGGTGCACAAAGGGTGTCAAAAGAAAAGACATTCATATCAAACTCGCCATAGCGGTCTTTGATTGTTGTTGTGACTTTAATATCATCAATCGAAAGATTCATTGAGAATTGATTGTTATAATTTGCCAAAGCACTTTGTTTGATTGAATTTTCAAGTCTTTGGGAAATCGGATAAAGTGATTTTATAATTAGCCTGATGTCGTTCGGCTCATTCATGACAAGCATATATGAAAGTGAGAGGCTGAGGCTCTGCTCAAGTCCTTCTGACATAATTTCAATTAATTTTATTTTGTCTAATGAACCTGCCAGTTGACTTGAAGTGTTATAGAGAACATTTAGTTGATAAAGACTTTTGGCTAAATCGTCATTGTTTTTTGAGAGAACGAGCAGATTTTCTCTGAGTTCTATTTCTGCTTTAAGGGTTGCAAGAAAAAGTTTTTCATTTAACGGCTCTGTGATGTATGCGTTTGCGTATTTAAGAATGTCAAAGCTTTTGAAATTTTCGTTAATTAAAAATATTGAACGGATATCTCGTGTATCACAAAGAATTTTTGTTTTCCCTATTACGGAAGAAAGTTGGACGGATTTGATTTCACTGTCATAGACAACAATATCAATGTCAGAATTTTTTATGGTATCAATTATGTCTTGTTCTTCACTTGCCGTAACCATCTCATAAGGGCGAGTGTTGAAGAAACTTTTAAGATACTCTGATTTTTCTTTATTATCGGATATGAACAAAATCTTAATCATAGTAATATTTTATCAGCATTAGAAAAGCTGGAAGATTTGTTACATTCTATTAACAAAAATTTCACATGCTGCAATTTTTTTAGAATGATTGTTTTTATATATATAGAGGTTATTAATTATATAAACACGATTAAAAAACCTTTTTAAACACGACATTTTATTATTCATTTATTATACATACTTACTTACCTTTACTTACACGCGAGGAATTACAACAGATTCCGGGAGATTATTCAATCTCCTTTTTTTTTGCAAATTTTGCGAATAGCAAAATTTAGCGAACGGCTTGAATGCGTGAAGCAATAATTTGCATTTGGCTTTAAATATTATGAGCGTAGAGTAATTTCAAATTTAATTTTTTGCAAGTACCAAGTTTATTCCTAACCTGAAATATCAAGCATTTTTCCGGCTATTGCAGGTGCAATATCAACCTGTGTAATTTTATCATACTCTGGTTTATGTTCACTGTTAGTAACAACAATTTCTTTTATGGGAGCTTTTTCAAGTTTTGAAATGGCATCGCCGCTAAAAATTCCGTGTGCTGCACAAAGATAGATATCTTTTGCGCCGTTGTCACGAAGCATTTTTGCTGCTTCCGTTATTGTTCCGGCGGTATCAATCATATCATCATAAATGATACAGTCTTTTCCTTTAACATCTCCTAAGAGTCTCGCTGCTTTGGCTTCGTTGTGTGCAACTCTGTTCTTTTCTATTATTACTGAATCGCAACCTAATTTCTTTGCAAATTTGTCAACTCTTTTTACTCCGCCTAAGTCCGGAGAAACAATGACCACATTTTTTAGATCCAAGTTTTTCTTTTGGAAATATGAAGTCATTTCGTCAACAGAATTTAATTCTGTCATAATGACTTCTCTGACGAATCCCTGTAGAGCGCTTGCGTGAAGGTCTGTTGTAATAATTTCATCAACCCCTGATGCGTGAAGTAATGCCATGTTAAGTCTTGCCGAAACGGGTTCGCCGTTTTCAGTCTTTCTTTCCTGTCGTCCATACGGAAAATTCGGAAGGACTGCAATAACCTTGTGAGCACCCATTCTTCTTGCGGCATCTGCTTTGAGGTATGTTTCCATCAGGTGATCATTTACTGCATAACCTACTGAGGGCATGATATAAACATCTTGGTTTCTGACATCTTCTTTAATATTTACATATGTTTCGCCGTTTGCGAATTTTTTAACAACTGTCGGAGTTGGTTTTATATTCAGTTGTTTAGCTATGCTTTGTTCTAATGTCGTAGGCTGAGATGCAGGAATAATATTTATTTTATATCCTGTAAATGTTGGCTGAATGTTCATGATAAATTCCTCTCTCTTTCTACAACTATTGTATAATACATGGGAAGAAAAAAATCGCTTATCAGAAATTTGTTTACTTTTTGTTATGATTTTATTCTATCCATTTGAAAGACTTAACATAGTCGGAGCTGTTGTTGATATTTCCATCTATGATTGCCTGAAAGAGTTTATAGTCGTCGTTACTGTATTCAAGAGGCGGGATTTTGTCGATATTTTCTTTAAATAGTGCGGTATCTCCTTCTATTGCACTGATACCCGGTATCATATTAAAGAAAGAATTCAGTGAAGCATTTCCGAGAGGCCCCAAGAGGGTAGAGAGTTTATTTGAGAGTTTCCCCCAGATTTCTGCATTTGCGGTTCCTTTGAGGACATTATATTTTCCGTCAATATAAATACTTAGATTATTACCTTGTGAGAATACATTAATATCTTTTGCTATACCGTTTTCAAGGATAAATGAACCGTTAATGCTGACAAAATTACCTGTTTTTGCAAAATTCAGAAGGTCGAGCATATTATTAATGGTTAATCCGCTGATTCCACTCTTAACGATGTTACTTGCTCTTAAAAGGTATTCAAGAGAACCTAATTTCGGCATTTTACCGTCCATAATAAGAAACCAGCATTCACCGTTAAGGTTTTTAAGTCGTTCTTCAACACTTGCTCCTTTAGTTTCGAGGTATATTTTACCGTGACCTGTTCCAAATATTTGATTTTTTGCTCCGAAAAGATTTTCTGCAATGAGGTTTGAGTCTACATTTTTTAATTCGGTGTTGAGTTGAATATCTCCTGTTGGTATGTTATAAGAAGCATTTGCCTGAATTGAGCCTTCTCCTATGCTTGCGTTTATGTCCCGGACTTCAAAAATATTTGCATCGTTCAGGTTGTATTTAGCTGAAATATTTTCAATTTTAATTGACTGATAGTTCAAGACATCAATATTTACTGTTCCTTCATGAATATTGAGGATATTTTTACTTATTTGAATTTTGTCGTTTTTGTTTTCATTTTCTTTTTTAAGATATTCCGTTCTTATGCTGTTTAGTATGTCAATCAGAGTTGTATTATTCAGCGAATTTGAGGAAATATTCAGCTCTTCGACATTTATAGGTAAATTGAGATTATTATTAATGTTTGCGGATATTTTTACGTCTGATCCTTCTGAATTACCAAGTATATCAGCTTTTATCTTATCTTTGTCTGCTTTAAGCCTTAATATATCTATTTTTAAGTTTGCCAATGATGTCAAAACATTTTTGAGGTCTATATTCCCCTGAAGTTTTGCAATATTATCTTCTGTGTCAATGAAATATTTTATATTTGCATTGAAATTACCTGTTTTAAAGACATCCTGACCAAAAATCGGATTTAAAAATTTAACAGGCAGGGCTTCATTTGTAGTGAGCGTAATATAATCCGAGACTTTATCCAGAGGTGAAATATCTGCATTAAATGTTGCAAGTGTGTGCTTTGAGCGGATATAGTGGAAATCTTTTACTATTGTTTTATTAGGTGTCAGATTAACTGTTCCGTTAAATTCACGAATTAAATTTGTGTCGCCAAGATTGGTTTTAAGATAAAAAATATCGGCGTCAGGATTTATGGTTATATGCGGAGTAATATGCAAATCATTAAACTCACCTTTGATTGCTGTATTCAAGTCAATATCTCCCAGTACTATAATGGGAGAGGGCAAAAATGGGTTAACATAAGCATCGACAAAGTCTTTTGTAATTTTTGTTGTTAAATTTGAGTTAATAGTATTGTTTTTCCCTATTTCAGAAATAGAAATATCACCGAATATATCTGTTTCACCGACTTTTGCCTTGATTGCTTTTGCTGAGAGTTTATTCCCTTTTATATCAAATTTGGTTTTGGGAATGAGGATAGGAATGTTTGTCTGTTTATTCTTAAAGGTCAATTGTGAAACATCAATGTTACCTGACATATTATTGTCGTGGACTTTTATATCCAGGTCTGCATTTCCTTTAAAGTCTTCAAACATTGAAATAAAGGTTTTTGAAGAATCTGATACGATAGGTAAGTCTTTGATTTCAGGAATTTTTGCAAAATCAAAGTTTTTAATATCGATATTCAAATTATAAACAGGACTTGAGGTATCAATATTGGTAACATTACCGTCAATAGTAGCCTTTGTGTTAAAAAAGTCTGCAATAACCGAATCAACATAAACCTTGCAGTTTTTCATAATAATTCCGCCACGGTTTATTTTTATTGGTGATTTTGAGCCTTGATCTTTAAGGAAATTTAATTCTGCATATGAATTTTGGATTTTGAAATTGTTGCTTTCAGCATTATATTTAAATAAGAGGTCATGTTTTGAATCTAACGAATAGAGATTAGATATGTCAGGCAGATTATTTCTGTTTAAGTCAGATTCTGCGAGGAATTTAATTGTATCTCCTGTTAATATTTGGTCTCCTGTCACGATAATATCAACATTCGGAATTTTTGTTTCTTTGTTGATTAAAATATTTCCTGAAATTTTGACAAGTGAATTTTCAACCATTGCACTGAGGTCTTTAAAATTAATTTCTTTGTCTGTAAATTCAACGATACCTTTTGCACTGTGCAGAGGAGTATCAAAACCGATTAAATTACATTTATCATTAAACAGATAAACCGTACCTCTTGTCTTTATATTATTGTTTCCCTTTTGGAAATCTTCAATATTTCCTCTCATTGAAAGGTCAATTTTTGCCATTCCTGAAATATTATTGAGTGCGCTTAGTCCTTGTTTAACTTCGACCATCAATGGGCTATTGTTTATTGTATCAACAACATCTGCCGTTTCTATAGCATTTGAACCGATATTTAATTCAACAATTCCGTTTTGAACTGATTTTCCGTTCAAATTCATTTTGTAACCAGAAAAATAACCGTCGGCATTATAAAAAATTTCTTTATCGGCAAAAGTAACATTACCGACAACATCTTCTGCCACACCATAAATGCCGTTATATTTGAGCTTTCCGTCTCTGAAATCGGCTCTGCCAAAGAGAGAACCTTCAATTTTTGTTCCGTCAACTTTAATATCGAGTTTCCCTTTGCCTTTTTCAATATCCATCATTGGAATTGGGCCTAATTCAAATCCGAGTACATCCTGAATAGGAAGTACGATTTTTTGTGCCAACGGAAGATCAAGATTTTCGGTTGAAACAATGTTGAAATGATTTAAACCCTCGTTAAATAGATAGGTTAAGCCGGTAACCTGTGCACTTTCACCATCCTGAGTGTTGACATCAACATTGAGAAACATTGTGTTGCCTTTAAACTCAAGGTCAACAATTCCGTTGTGAGTCGGATTATTTCTGCTGAAGAGTTTCACATTTTTTGCATGAATGTTTCCGGTAATATGAGGTTTTGGAATTTGTCCGACAACAGACATTGTTCCTTTAATTTTGCCGAAAAAATCATATTTTTTGGTTTTTTTGATTACATCTTTATGCTCACTGTTTTTTGGTATAATGTTTGTGGGAAGAACTTTTGCAATATCTTCAACGTCAGATTCGGGTAAATTAAAGTTTAATGCCAAGTCAGGGAGTTCATTTTCGGGAAATTTGATAGTTCCGTTTCCTTTTAATTCAAATCTGTCTGATTTAATATTAAGATTGTTTAGTATAAGTTTTCTTTCATCATAACCTAGAGATATAATCGTGTTAATTCTTGAATCGGAACTCATTTTGCCCTGAAGGGAGGTTTTGTCAAAAAGCAAATTATCAATTGAACCTTTTATCAAGAATTGCTTTTCAATTTTTTGTTCCGTGTTTTTGTTTGTATAGAATTCAAAAGACATATCGGCTGAGATATCATTAATATCATTTGCAATGTATTCCTGAAAATAAGGTTTAAAATATCCGAGACTCAAGTTCTCAAAATAACCTTCAAGGATAGTTTTTGAAAGGTCGGGATTAAGGGAAAGAGGAAGTTCGGAAGCAAATCTGATGTTAAAGGGTATTTCATTTTCATTGTTTGTTAACATCATTCCTGATATATCTATGTCTAAAAATTTATTATAAACAAATTTATTAATTTTAAAATAATCGCCTGATATAAGGATTTTTTTATTGTTGTATTCATCATTGAAACTGATGTCATATCCTTCAATGTTGCAAAAGAGTTTTGAAATTTTGAAATCAAAATAATTTTTTTTACGGTTTTTAAAGATTTTTTCTATGTTATATTCACCATCTGCAAATCTTTTAATATTCAGTTGCAGACTTTGGGCATTAAAGTTATTAACAGATATTTTCTTAAAAATAAGAGGAATAGCAGATGCTTTAAAATCTATATTGTGTCCTGAAAAGATTATGTTGCCTTTGTCATCTTTTAGAATAATATATGCTGCACCTCCGGTGACAGTGAAATCAGAGTATGTTTTGACAGGGCGCATGGCAACATCTATCTTGGCGGTTGTTGTCAAACTGACAGCTTTTTTAATAAGATAATCCTGAACATTTGCCGTAAGCATCATTGGAAGCATAAACAAAAATGCACAATCACATATTGCAAATAGTATAAAACTTATTAATATTACTCTTACAGACTTTTTTATACGCATTTTCTACCCTTAATATCATTATATAATTTAAATATTAAATGTAAAATTTAAGATGAATAAATCTGAATTATTGTTCTTATTCTTTTTTTGGTAGTAAAATATTAAATGTTAATTAACGAAACAGATTGAGAATTTATGAAAAAACCGGTATTTTTGGATAAAATTAAAAGCTTTTTCCAAACTCAAAATATAATGTTCTTTGTTTATTTATTTATATTTTGTATTATTTTCACTGCGATTATTTCTTGTAAATATATATTTTTACAGAGTTTTACAGATAAAAATAATATTAGTAAATCCACAATTGTTGCTCCTAAAGAGATTAAAGTTACAGATGTTTTAAGAACAGAGAAAAGAAAACAGGAAGTTTCACAAAGTGTTTCTCCGATTTATACTCCTGTTGACGATAAATATATTCAAAATAATCTTCTTGATATTTTGAGTTATATAACCAATATCCGTGAAAGTTCTCAGACATACAGCGAAAAACAAAAAGCACTTGATTTAATTTTTGATATTTCAGACCAAAAAACAAAAGGTTTTGTTATTAATTTCTTTTTGAATGCTGATAATCAGACATATGAAGCTGTAATTCAAAAGGCTCAAAATACATTGGCAGGAGTTCTGGATGAAGGTGTTACTGAAAAAGATTTTCAGGAAAATACAATTATAAATATCATCAACAGAAACATTGATGTCAGTACGACAAGAAATCAAATCAGAGTTATTGTTGCTTTGATTGAACAGGTTATTGTTCCAAATCTTGTTGTTGACGAAAATGCAACTGCAATTGCCAAGAAAAATGCAATGGATTTAATAAGTCCGATTAAGGTTGTTTTCAAAAAAGGAGAACCAATCGTTAGAGAGGGTGAAATAATTACTCAAGTTAAAAAAGATGCGCTTACAAAAGCGGGATATAACATTCTTGATATGGACTATGATGATATTCTTGCAATGTTCTGCCTGTCTTTGATTGCTGTTTTTGGCATTTTATGTTATCTGAATTTTTATGAAAAACAATTTTACGATAAAGCACATATATTGATTATCGCAACTTCAACTATTTGTGTAACAACTCTTGCGGTATTTATTCCGTATAATTGGTCGGTTTATATTTTGCCGTTTCCACTGTTTGCAACTATTCTTGCCATTTTTTTGGATTCAAAAAGTTCATTTGTTATAACAGTTACATTATTATCTGTAATAACTCTAATGCTCCAATTTTCGGCACTTGCAATGGCAGTATTTATTCTTGCAACTCTTCTGATAGTTGTAGGACTGACAAGAATAAGATTTTCAAGAAGATTTGACCTTATAAAAATCGGATTTTTCCTCTCTATCGCAATGTTAGTTCTTATTTTTGCAGTACATCACGATACAGGTCGTGAAAATTTAATAAAAGATTTGATCGCAGGCGTATTAAATGGTGCAGCTACAGGACTTGTTGTCTTAGGGCTTATCCCTCTGTTTGAAAATGTTTTTGGAGTCATTACAACATACGGATTATCAGAATTGGGTGACCATAATCAGCCATTGTTAAAACGTCTCCAATTTGATGCTCCGGGGACATTCTCACACAGTCTTATGGTTTCAAATTTAGCCGAAGCCGCTGCCGAGGCAATTGGCGCAAACCCTGTTCTTGCAAGAGTCGGCTCTTTATACCATGACGTCGGTAAGATTATAAGACCGCTCTTCTTTATTGAAAATCAAACTTATAACGATATTCAAAATCCTCATGAAAAACTCAATCCGAGATTAAGCAAAATGGTTATTACTGCTCATACGAAAGATGGTCTCAATCTTGCAAAAGAATATCATCTTCCAAAAGTTATTCAGGATTTTATTGTCCAGCATCACGGAGATTCACTGGCAAGCTATTTCTATAATCAGGCTGTTCAGCAGGAAGGAAGAGAAAATGTTCAGGAAGAACAATTCCGTTATACAGGTCCAAAACCTGATTCAAAAGAAACCGCTATTCTTATGCTTGCTGATGCGGTAGAGTCTGCTTCAAGAACACTTAAAGACCATTCTCAAGAAGAAATAGATTCTATGATTCATAAAATCTTTTCGGATAGATTAGCCGATAATCAACTTTCTGATTCTCCGCTGACACTGAAAGATTTGGATACTGTTGCTTCAACCTTTAGCAGAGTCTTGAGGTCAATTCACCATAAAAGAATTAAATATCAGGAAGATATTATTGAAGAACTTGAAAAAAAAGTTCAAAAACCCAATAAAAACAATGAACAAAATAACTAATCAAAATATTTTTATTGAAAATGAATACGGTGATTTACCTTTCAATGAGGGTAAATTTTTTGAAGATATTATAAAAATTGCTAAATATTTTTTATCAAACAAAGAAATTTTTGAAAAGTCGTGTTTGAATATTGATGAAGAAATTTCAACTGTCAGCTTTGATTTAGTATTGTGTGATGATAAAAAAATCCACGAAATAAACAGAGAATACAGAAAAAAAGACCGCCCGACCGATGTTATAACTTTTGCACTCTTCGCTGACAGCGAAGAAGATGAAAGGTTTATTCTTGATGAAGAAGCAAATTTGGGAGAAATCCTGATTTCAGTTGACACAATCATAAAGCAGGCAAAAGAAAGCGTTTATGATGAACTTCTTGTCGTAAGTGCTCACGGTATTTTGCACCTGCTCGGGTTTGATCATCTGACTGATGAAGATTATAATTTTATGGTCGAAAAACAAAATTTATATAAGGTTGCGCTAAATGTCAAAGTTCAGAGCTAAAAATATTCAGGCAAGTTTTAAATACGCTATAAACGGACTGGCGCTGATTTATAAATCACAAAGAAATATCAAAATTCAGATTTTGTTTGCCTTGTTTGCTGTTCTCACAGGAATTTTGCTCAGGTTCAGCGCACTCGATTTTGTTATTCTCGCTATTTTGATTATGCTTGTTTTGGGTGCAGAAATGGTGAATACGGTTATTGAATTTATTTTGGATTCTATCTATAAACGAAAATATTCCAGAATTGCAAAGATAGCGAAAGATATGTCGGCAGGCATGGTATTATTTATTACTGTCGTTACGGTGATTTGCGGAATTGTTTTATTCGGATATAAATATTATGAACTTATAAATAAAGGAGTTTACTTCCTATGCTATTAGATAAAATCGGTATTGGAGTTGATGTTGAAGAAATAGCTCGCTTTGAAAAATATGATGCGGAGTCTGATTTTGCGAAAAAAGTTTATACTAAAAAAGAACTTGAATATTGTTTTAAGAATAAACAAAGTGCAAAACATTTGGCTGTCAGATTTTGTGCAAAAGAAGCGGTTTATAAAGCTTTATCATCATTAGGATTTTCCGGAATTTCTTTTCAGGATTGCGAAGTAAGAAACCTTGAATCCGGTGCTCCTGAGGTTGTCTTTTTAAGCCAAAAACTGAAAAATGTTAGGGCAAAAATTTCGCTTTCACACAGTAAAACAACTGCTGTAGCGCAGGTTGTTGCCGAACTTGTCGATTAGCGTTCAAATTTAGAAAGCATTTTCTTTAAAGTATTCATAGGGAAACCGACAATGTTGTCAAAATCACCTTTGATTTCTTTAACAAAATTTTCAGGAAGTTCTTGTATTCCGTATGCTCCGGCTTTGTCTAAAGGCTTGAAATTATTGATGTAATTTATAATATCTTCATCGGAGAGATTATTAAATTTAATTTCGCTTTTAGTATTTTCACAGTTTATTACTCCTGTTTCACTATCTATTATTGCGATTGAAGTCACAACATAATGCTTAATTCCGCTCAGAGATTTTAATATATTAAACGCATCATTCTCATCTTTGGGTTTTCCTGTGATTATACCGTTTATGATAACTACTGTGTCAGAGCCGATTATAAGAGAAGGCTCCTTAACTTTATTCAAAACTGATTTAGCTTTATTTATTGCTATATTTTTGATTATTTCATCTGAAAAATGTTTGTCAGTGATTTTTTCGTCATATTCAGGAGGAATAATCTCAAAATCAATTCCTGTTTCTCTCAAAAGTTTTTGTCTTCTAGGTGAAGTGGAGGCTAAAATAATCTTTTTCATTTTCTCTCCGAAAGTTCGTTTAACAAATTAATTATAATATAAAATAAGTGATATAATTTACTTGATATCAAGGGATGAGAAAATGATAACTTTTATTGTCGGTTTAATTATATTGCTTTTAGGTTGGCTGTTTTATTCAAACTATGTTGAAAAGCAGTTTGGTCTGACAGATGAGCCTACACCTGCCATAAAAAATAATGATGGTATGGATTTTGTTCCGCTCTCAGAAAAGAAAAACATGCTTATTCATCTCCTTAATATTGCAGGAATGGGGCCGATTTTAGGAGCAATTCAGGGAATTTTATTCGGGCCGATAGCATTTATTCTTATCCCATTAGGCTGTGTACTTATGGGTGGAGTTCATGACTATTTTGCAGGTATGCTTTCGGTCAGAAATGACGGTGCGCAGATTACCTCTATGATTAAAACATACCTTGGAGAAAACTGCTTTAGAGTTTTTATAGTCATTGTTTCCGTTATGCTTATTCTCTTAACTTCTGTATTTGTCTATACGGCAGGAGATTTGATGGCGGAGAGATTTTTTAACCAGTCAGATTTTACTCTTTCAAATAAACTCGTAATTATTATATATGCCTGTATTGCACTATATTATATTCTTGCAACTCTTTTCCCCATAAGCAAAATCATAGGAAGATTTTATCCCTTCTTTGGTTTTTTGCTTTTGACAGGTACTGCGCTAGTGTTTTTAGGATTTTTTACTCACGGAATTCAGCTCCATGAAATTAATTTTCGTGCGATAAATGAACACCCTCTGAAACTTGCAATTATTCCTGTTTTCTTTATGACTGTGAGCTGCGGTTTGTTATCGGGATTTCATTCGACTCAGGCAACAATTATTTCAAGGACTGTTTCATCTCAAAAAGAGGGCAAAAAAGTATTTTACGGTATGATGTGCCTTGAATCCCTTATTGCGATGATTTGGGCTGCAGGGTGCATGCATGTTTATTCTTTAAATCTTGTTCCTCAGAATATGATTGGAACCGTTAATGTTGTTAATACTGTTGCAAACACATTTGTTCTTCCTATTTTGACCTATATTGTAACAATTGCGGTTGTTGTCCTTCCGATAACCTCAGGAGATACTGCTTTGAGAGGACTCAGAATGATTATCGCAGAGGCATTAAAATTAGACCAAAAAGTTGTTAAAAACAGGTTAGTTATAATTATTCCAATAGCTGCATTGATTATCGGAATTATTCTTTGGTCAAAGATGAGCACAGACAGCTTTTCGAGGATTTGGAGATACTTCAATTTTGTAAATCAGCTTATAGCAATTCCGACTTTCCTTTATGCTACCGTTTATCTATATAAGAGCAAAAAGAATTATTTTATAACGCTTTTGCCCGGATTGTTTTATATTTATATCACAATGTCCTTTAT
>JAEEGL010065736.1_pt1 | contig 29113 bp, 24 predicted proteins | sample 9134231 | NCBI WGS metagenome assembly JAEEGL01 (sample SAMN16246548, study PRJNA631951) | gut metagenome | biome: gut microbiome; feature: rumen; material: fiber-attached | host: Bos | place: Iran: Karaj | collected 2018-10 | reverse complement strand
CCGGGGAAGCGCTCCACCCGTCCGCCCAATGCCTGCGCGATGACCTGGTGCCCGAAACAGATGCCGACAAGGGGGATTTGCTGCCCCGCGGCCTTCCGAATCCACTCCTGCAAGTCCAGAATCCAAGACAGCGTGTCGTAGGCGGCGTTGTTGGAACCCGTGATGAGGTAAAGCTCATTCGCGGCGGGATGTTCGGGCAGCTCGCCATCCCATGTTTGGTATATATTGAATGTAATATTCTGATTTACAGAATGAAAAAGCTTTTCAAACATAGATTCGTAGCTCGGGATGTTGTCTGGCAGCAGTCCGGGGAACGTGTCGCAAAGCAGGATGTTGATGACGGCTTGGTGCATGGGTCTGTCGATTTTACTAATAAAAATATGATGAGTGATTCCCTAAAATAGTTTTCGTAAATCCAAAGAGAGAAACTCTTCCACCGGGAATCCGCCATCCCCGACGACAAGGGCTTCCGTCGGGTGGAACATCTCCTTGAATTTTGATAGTCCCGCCGTGTTCTTCTCCGCATTGCTTTTCACTTCAATGGCTACTACGGTCCCTTTTTTCTTAAGGATGAAGTCCACTTCGTCGTTGCGCTCCCGCCAGTAATATACCTCAAACCGATGGGCAAAAGATTGGCTGACAATATAGGCGCCGATGCCGGATTCAAAAAGGTGCCCCCACGCCTTACGGTCGAGGAGTGCCTGCTCAAAAGTGAGCGGATTCAAAACCGTTTTCAACGCATTGTTGTAAACCTGAAATTTCGGGATGCTGGCTTTTCTGCGGGCGGTATCCATACTGAATTTCTGAAGCCCGCAAAGCAAAGCACTTTCATTCAGAAGGTTGATGTAACCGGCCAAAGTGGTGGTGTTGCCGGCATCCTGCAGGGAACCCAGCATTTTGTTTAGGGAAAGAATTTGGCCCGAGTAGGCTGCAGCCAGCTCGAATGTTTGACGTAGCAAGGCGGGTTTCCCGATGGGCGTGTCCATCAGTATGTCTTTGTTGATGGTAGCGTCAATAATGGAAGACTGGATGTATTGCTGGTAGCGGTCTTCGTCCTTTATCAGCGGTGCCGCTCCTGGATAGCTTCCGAAAAACAGATATTGGTCAAGTGTGAAGCCGAAGCAATCCTTCATTTCAGGATAGCTCCAATGTGTCATCCGGATTTCCTCGAAACGCCCAGACAAGGACTCTGACAAGCCTTTTTCCAACAATACCCGGCTACTTCCTAAAAGCAGCACTTTGATTCCTATTTCGTGGAAACTGTCGTGGTCCCACTCCTTTTTCACTACTTCGCTCCAATTGGCGATTTTCTGAATTTCGTCAATTACTAATACTATGGATGTCAGCTCTTTGGCAATCATTAGTCGGCGCACTGACGACCAACAATCAGAAATCCACGCGCTGTTGGTTGCGGGCACATTGTCTGCGGAGAAGAACAAATACTCCCCTTCATAGTCTTGCAGCACCTGTTTCACCACCGTTGACTTTCCCACCTGCCGCGGTCCCATCAACACTTGTATGAAACGTCTTGGTTCTTCTAACCTGGATTTGATAATTTGATATTCAGCTCTTTTATACATATACAAACATTTTACTCAACAAAATGAGTATTTTTACGCGATGCGAAAATACATTTTTTTCAACAAACCGCAACCTTTTGACTTTTTTTGTGTTATTACTGTAAATAATGTTGTAACTTTGCCGCGCCGTTGTCTTCGGAGGTTGTTTTCTGACTTCGCATCCTTCGCAGGAGCGGCGTGAAAAAAACAAAAATGTTATAATATGAACACCACTATCGAAAAAGCCCTTGATTACCGCTGCTTTCTGCTCGGAATCATCCTATACTGGATGTTTGATGCCGTTTGGGGATCTTTCGCTTCGTTTTTCTTCGCGCTGGAAGCCGTGCTGCATCCAATAGCCGTGGTCGTCGGGAAATCCCTGCTGTTCTTGCTGGTTTTTTATCTCCTGTTCCGCAAACCGAGGCTCTTCGATGTCAAATGGGGACATCTCGCGATGTTGGTCGGTTTTATTCTCCTGATGACGGCGCTGGATTATTTTCTGCTCGACCGCTTCTTTGATCTTCATTCTGTCGCGGACAAACGGATGGAATGTGACGTTACTATGTCAACGATGCGAAATGTGCGGAAGTGGGCGAATCTGGCCGTTTCGCTCCTCTTCATCGGTTTCTTGTGGTGGCGTTATGATTCCGAGAATACGGAAGCTGATGCGGAAGTTTCCGCAGGAAAATCGCGAAGTTTTTACGCAGGGATATTATTTGTCATGACTATCGGATATATGCTCTATGCCATTTCCATTTTAGGAGGCATGTTGTGGTTTTATGTGCATCATCCGGTGTTGATGGAGGTCATTCTTTGCCTGCTGATGGCCTTGGTTACAGGTGTAGCCATCTATTTGCTGGCCAAAAGGCGGACGATAGTTTTTCCGCTTTCGGTGATCTTGGCGGTGGTCGCCGTTCATTTTTTCATTTCCAACTATTTGGGAGTCATCCTGTTTGAACATGGCACGGCAAACACAGTCACCACCCAAAATGGGATGTTATTCGACAATGTCGCCAATTGTTGTGATTGGGTGTTGTTTTTGGGTGCCTTTGTCCTCTACCGCAGGGAATTAAAACGCCAAAACGAATAGAGACGGGGGGCGCCCCGTCTCTACCTATGTATGTCCCAATAGCAGAGACGCTACGCATAGCGTCTCTACAATCGTTTGTTTAGAAAGATTCGAGCAGTTTCACGGAGTTGAAGATGGTCTTCTCGCGCGCCTCGTTGCCGTATTTATCGACATCCACGATGTTGCGCGGACTGTGGGTGATGCAGACGGGGCCGTTGAGGCAGCCGCCGTCGCAGGCCATCCCTTCGAAGAAGTTTTCGGTGGCCTTGTTGAACTTCAACTTGGTCAGCGCGGCTTTGCATTCCGCGATGCCGTTCATGGCGATCGGTTTCACCCCGTGCACGCCCATCGCCTCCGCCACATCGGCAACGCCGTGGGCGATACCGCCTGATTTGGCGAAGATACGGCCATAGTAGGAGGCGTTGTTCAGTTCCGAGTCCTCCATCTGCGTGGTGTCGATGCCGCGTGCGTCCAAAAAGGCCTGCAACTCTTCGAACGACATCACACTGTCGATGGCCCCGCCGGTCTTCTCCAACCGGTATTCCAACTTCTTGGAGGTGCACGGTCCGATGAAGACGATCTTCGCCGTGGGGTCGGAACGTTTGATCAGACGCGCCGTCTCCACCATCGGTGACACTGAGCTGGAGATATGCTGGGTCAGTTCGGGGAAGTTCTTCTCCACGAAGGAGACGAACGACGGACAACAAGAGGTGGTGAGCAGCTTCTTCTCCTCCCACTCCTTGGCTTCGCGGTAGAGCGTGATGTCGGCGCCGAGGGCCGCCTCCACCACGTGGTGGAAGCCCAGTTTGCGGATGGCCGTGACCACCTGCGTCACGCGTCCGAAGCGGCACTGGCTCACAATGGCGGGCGCGATGACCGCATAGACTTTGTATTTCGTGTTGTTCTCCGATTTTTTCAGGATGTCAATGATGTCGAGTACCAGCGACTTGTCGGAGATGGCACCGAACGGGCATTTATAGACGCAAGCCCCGCAAGAGATGCACTTCTCGTTGTCAATAGTGGCCTTGCGGTTCTCGTCCATCGAAATGGCCTTCACCTTGCAGCTCACCATGCAGGGACGATGTTGGAGGATAATGGCCGAATAGGGGCACGCTTGCGTGCATTTGCCGCATTCGATGCATTTTTCCTTATCCACCGTGGCTTTGTGATTCACGATGGTGATGGCGTCTTTTGGACAAACCTCCTTGCAGCTGTGAACCATACATCCGCGGCAGGCGGGTGTCACGTAAATCCCGTCGATGGGGCACTCGTCGCACGCACTATCGATGACCTCGATCACGTTGGGGTTCTCCTTGTTGCCGCCCATTGCCAGCTGAATACGGTCTTGCAGAATGGCGCGCTCCTTGTAGATACAGCAGCGGGTCTCTGCTTTGGGTCCGGGACTGAGGAGCTTGGGAATCTCCATGTAAGCATCCTCGAGACCACCCTCGTAGGCACGGCGGATGACCTCCTTCAGGACCTTGTATTTAACTAGTTGGACATCAGTGTCAAATATCCGATTTGAATTCATATTGATTGTTGTTTTGTTGAGGATTAATAATAATTCAGTTCGACGATTTTACCCATCTTGCGCAAATTTTCAGTGATCTTCTCCACCAGTTTCAGCTTCATCGTGGTGTCGATGGGCAGGCCTTGGTGCGCCACGTTGACGCTTTGTCCGACGAAAAAGGTGATATGGGTGGCCTTCTCGAAGAGGAAGTCCGCCAAAAGCGAGGCACCATCCTGCTTGGTGAAGGTTTTGGGGGTGAGGTCGTCGATGGAGACGTATTTCTCCGACAGTTGCAGCAGCTTGCGCAGAGTAAGCACGCCTTCGGTAGTCAGGTCAATGCCTTTGATGTATCCGATGGGCGGAACCTCCTTGTCGGGGAAGTCGAAGCTGGTTTTGAGCTCCGTTTTCAGGTACCTTGCCACGATGGTGGAGCTGGTGCCGCCGCAGACAATCTTCTTGGAATGCCCTTCCAGGAAATGTTTGATGTAATAGTCGTCTTTCTCTTTATCTACGGGCGGTCCCACCATGATGTTGACATCGAGTCGCTGACGGATTCTGACGGCGGCCACGGTGGTGTCATCGCCGGGCTTGTCGGCATAGAGGTCGTTGCAAGCGGCGGCAAGCATACAAGCCACCGCACGGGCCGACATCCCGGGTTTGATGTTGTTGTCGAGATGTTCCATGATTTGTGGACGCTCCCAGCCGAAGTTGAGGATCATGCCAATGCCGGCATGGATGGTGCCGTCGGACATGACAACGATGATGTCGTCCTCCTCGAGATTGAGCTCGGAACGATAGACCCGCTTGCCGCAGACATCCAGTTCCTCGCGCTCGAAGTTCTGGCATTTGCCGTTATGGTAATAGATGGCTTCCGGATTGTCAAATTCGAACAGCTCCCCTTTGCCCTCCTTGTTGACGTGGATGATGGAGAACGTGGAATAGGCCACTCCGCGCTCCGCGCACACGGGCAGCGTTTGGATGATGGTTTCCACGCATTCGTAGATGTCGATTTCGTTGGCTGCCATCGTACACAAAATCTTGGAGGTGAGGGTGGAAAGGATATTCGCCTTCACACCGCTTCCTAATCCGTCGGCCAGCACCAGGGTAGTATAGTCGCCGTTCACCGTGCAGGCCACGTTGTCGCCGCACAGTTCTTCGCCGTAATGGTTCAGCGAAGTGCATCCTGTTTCTAAGCAAAGTTCCATCACTCCGAGATTTTTTCTTCGGTTAACGTTTTCTTCAGCTTCAGCAGGGCCACCTTGGTCTCGGCAGTCGTCTCTCCCAACAATGACGCAATCTCCTGTGCCACACGCATCTGCTTCTTGATCACATCGTCGGTCGTGGTCAGTGTCTCCATCTTCACCTTCATGATCCGCTTTTCATAGTCAACAGTCTCCGTGACGTCCTTCAGAATGCCGAAGATGAGATCCTGATTGGCTAAATAGTTGATGGACACGTCCACATATTTGCCTGTGTTTGAGATAAACTCCTTCTTCAGCTCAACATTCTTCTTCTGGGCGTATGCGTTGCAGAAGTCGATGGGGTTGAAGTAGTCGATGGCAGGATGGCCTTTGGCGTAGGGGTCTTCGATGCCCAGCAGTTCGCGTCCGCGGTGGTTGATTTCCAAAATGTTCATGTCCGAGTCGAGCACCACGATGCCTTCCGGACTGTTCTGGATCACCTCCACAGAGAAGGACTCGGCGCGTTGGCGCATATAGGGCAGGCAGATGTCAATGTCGGCATAGCCATTATAGACGGCCCAGGCTTTCTCACGGCAGGTGGCATAGCCGCAGGAGCCGCAGTCGAGCTCGTCCTCCGGTTTGAATTTGCCGGTTTTGTGCAGGATGGCTTCGATTTCGCGCTCGCTGGCGGGCATGCTGTGGCTCCGGATTCGGGCATGGGCTGTGGCGAGCGGGACATCCACTTGCACAGGTGTCTGCGTGGCAGTGAACTGGCGTTTCTCGGCAGTGACATACTTGCGGATGTCCGACATGGCCTTGACGGAGCCCCCGTTCTTTTCCAACGAACACGGTCCATTCACGCAGGCATCCTCACACAGGTTCATTTCCAGTACCACGTGGTCCATGTGCTCGATGTTCTGCAATGCCTTGACACACTTCATCGGGCCGTCGATGGCGATATAGTCATAGCCATCCGGCAGTTCCGGGAAAGAATGGATGATACCTTGGGGGATGGGATATTCTTTGGCCAAGTTCGGCATCCCGTTCCGCTTCTGCAAAACGATATTGGTGATTTCGTCGAGTTGTACACCTTTTTCTTCGAAAAGTTGGATGACATCCTCAAAGGTTAAGACATTGTCGATAAGGTGGCACTCTTCCGCTTCGCGCTTCTTTGCGATACAGGGTCCGATGAAAACAATCTTGGCCTCCGGATGCTGTTTCTTGAGGATTTTGGCGTGGGCCACCATCGGGGAATCCACGGGGGCCAGGTATTTGAGGGCCATCGGATAGTATTCCTGAATCATGCGGCAAACTGCCGGGCAGGCGGAGGTGATGAAGTTTTTGAACTGACCGGATTTCAGCAGGTTGGCGTATTCCTGGGTCACGGCCTGGGCACCCACCGCTGTCTCCTCGGCATCAAGAAAGCCCAGTTTGGCTAACGCCAGCTTCATCACGCCGAAGTCGGAAAGTCCGAAACTGGAGATGAAGGAGGGGGCGACACTGGCGATCACCTTGTCGGAACCTGCCAGCAGGGCGCGCACCTCGTTGATCTCACTGTGCACCACTTTCGCGTTCTGCGGGCACACGAGCGTGCAATGGCCGCACAAGATACATCTGTCTTCGATAATTTCCGCCTGATGTCCCTTGATGTCAATGGCTTTCACCGGACATTCACGCAGGCATTTGTAGCAATCTTTACATTTCGCATTGCGAAACTCCAAATATAATGACATCTCCCCGGTCTATAATTCAATTAAAGGATAAACTTCTTTCACGAAAATCTCTTCCACATTCTCCTTGGTGACGTTGTGAAGAATGATGCTGCCGTCTTCGGCAAGCGAGGTGGCTTTCTGCTTCATGCTGTCTGAAAGGCCGTCGGTTCTGACATTTACGCCTTTGGCACAATGACCCAAACAGAAACTGGCTTGCAATTCCACCAGATCTTCCACGTCGTATTTTTTCAGGATGTCTTTTAAGGCTTGAATGACATCGTAAGAACCTTTCAGGTGGCAGGAGCTGCCAACACAAACTTTAATATTCATCATTGTTTTTGTTTTAATATATTTCTAAAATTGATTGTTTCCCTTTCTGTCGGCCCTGCCTGCAGGCGCCCCGTTTTCAAGGGGCGGCCTGCTGCAAAACCTTGTCCTCTCAATATTAACCTTTTATAACGAAAAAAACCTTGTTTTATTGTTCGCCATAGTAAGCTTGTTTGTATATGTCAATGATCTCACTGACGAGCGGATATTTCGGGTTGGCGCCGGTGCATTGGTCGTCGTGGGCCTTTTCAGACAGTGCGGCGACATTTTCCATGAACAATTTCTCATCCACACCCTCTTCCCGGATGCTCATCGGCATGTTCATGTCCTTCATCAGCTGGCGGATGGCCTTGATGAGGTTGTCGATGCTCTCCTCGTTGTCTTTGCCGCCGAAACCGAGGAAGCGTGCCGCCTTGGCCAGTTTCTCGTCCGCAATGAAATATTCATATTTCGGGAAAGGAACGAATTTGTTAGGTTTCAATGAGTTATACTTCACAACATAGGGCAGCAGGATGGCGTTGGCGCGGCCGTGCGGGATATGGTAGTCGCCGCCTAACTTGTGAGCCATACTGTGGTTGAGGCCGAGGAAGGCGTTGGTGAAGGCCATGCCGGCGATACAGGAGGCGTTGTGCATCTTCTCGCGAGCCTTCAGGTCGAACTGGCCGTTCTCGTAAGCGCGTTTCAGATAGGAGAATACGAGATCCATGGCCTGCAGTGCCAGACCGTCGGTGTAATCGTTGGCCATGTTGGAGATGTAGGCTTCGATGGCGTGGGTCAGCACGTCCATGCCGGTGTCCGCGGTGGCGCGTTTCGGCAGTGAAACCACGAACTGCGGGTCGATGATGGCCACGTTGGGGGTCACGGCATAGTCGGCCAGCGGATATTTGACGCCCCGCTTCTTGTCGGTGATGACCGTGAAGGCCGTCACCTCGCTGCCGGTGCCGGAAGTGGTCGGGATGGCGACCATCTTGCACTGGTTGCCCAAATGCGGGAATTTCACCACACGTTTGCGGATGTCCATGAACTTCTGGCGCAGACCGTCGAAAGAGGTCTCAGGATGTTCGTAGAAGAGCCACATGCCCTTGGCGGCGTCCATGGCGGAACCGCCCCCCAACGCGATGATGACGTCAGGTTGGAATGACCGCATCTCGGCCACCCCGCGCATGATGGTCTCCACATCCGGATCCGGCTCCACATCGGAGAAAATCCGGTAGTGGCAAGGCTCGCTGCGCTTGTTGAGATAATAGGTGACCTTATCGACATAGCCGAGTTGCACCATCATCGGGTCACTCACGATGAAAGCCTTGCTGAAGCCTTCCATGTGCTCCAGATATTGCACTGAACCGTACTCGAAATAGACTTTCGGCGGAATCTTGAACCATTGCATATTGACTCTTCTTTTTGCGATTTTCTTTTTGTTGATAAGATTGACGGTGGAGACATTCGCCGTGGTGCTGTTGTGACCGTAGGAGCCGCAGCCGAGGGTCAGCGACGGGGTGTTGGTGTTGTAGATGTCTCCGATAGCACCCTGTGATGACGGAGAGTTGACGATGATACGGCCCACCTTCATGGCTTTGCCGAATTTCTCGATCAGGTCGCTGTTGGTGCTGTGGATGATGGCTGTGTGGCCGAGACCGCCCATGTCGAGCATCTTGCGGCACATCTCGAAACCTTCCACGTGGTTGTTGACCACGTAGTAGGCCAGCACTGGGGAAAGTTTCTCGCGGGAGAGCGGATATTCCGGACCTACATCTTTCAGTCGCGCAATGAGGATCTTGGTTCTCTCGGGCACTTGCACGCCGGACTGTTGCGCGATCCAGAAGGGCGATTTGCCCACCACATCGGGATTCACCGCGCCTTTCTCGGAATTGATGACGAAAGCGGACACCTTCTTGATCTCCTCGTCGTTGAGGAAATAGCATCCGTTTTCCTTCATGTAGGATTCGAAAAGGTTGGAGATGACCTTGTCCACGATGACCGCCTGTTCGGAGGCGCAGATCATGCCGTTGTCGAAGGTCTTGGACATCATTAGGTCCGTGCAGGCGCGTTTCACGTTGGCGGAAGTTTCAATGTAGCAGGGCGCGTTGCCGGGTCCGACGCCGAGGGCGGGTTTTCCGCAGCTGTAGGCGGAGCGCACCATGCCGGCACCGCCGGTAGCCAGGATCAGCGACACCTTCGGGTGATTCATCAAAGCCATGGTGGCATCCACAGAAGGGTGCTCGATCCATTGGATACATGCCGCGGGAGCTCCGGCAGCGACCGCCGCGTCACGCAGAATCTTGGCTGCGGCCAATGACGACTGCTGCGCCGACGGGTGGAATCCGAAAATGATGGGGTTGCGGGCCTTCGCGCAAATCAGCGACTTGAACATGGTGGTGGATGTCGGATTCGTCACCGGGGTCACGCCGGCCACAATGCCGACAGGCTCGGCCACTTCCACATAACCCTCCATCTCATTGTTCTCCACGATTCCGACCGTTTTCTCATTCTTGATGGAGTTCCAAATATATTCGGTGGCGAAAATATTCTTGATGATCTTGTCCTCATAGACCCCGCGATGCGTCTCGTCCACGGCCAGGCGTGCAAGCTCGCGATGGTGCTCTAACCCGGCTAAAGCCATCGCATAGACAATCTTGTCCACTTGCTCCTGGTTGAAGTCAACGTATGTTTTCAATGCCTCTTCCGCGTTCCGGACCAAGGCGTCTATCTCACTTTCTATCGATAATTTTTTATCGACTGTTTCATCTGATTTTACACTTTCTTTTTTCATATTATAAAAAATATAGGTATTGTTTAATTATCTTCTAATGTGTTGATTTTGCTGGTCGTGGAGGACTTCACTGCCAGATTGTGAGCAAGAACAGCTAAAGAAGACGGCAGATTTTCGTTTTTCACGAGTACGTCTTCGGGTACTTTCAGTGGTACGAAAGCGAAGTTCCAGATGGCCTTGATGCCGCACTTCACCATTTGGTCGCACACGTCCTGCGCCTGGTCGTCGGGCACAGTGATGATGCCGATGCGGATCCCCATCCGCTGCACGAGGCTTTCCATCTTCTCCATAGGGAGGATGTGTTTCCCCTCTAACTGGAGTCCGCACAAGTAGGGGTCTTTGTCAAAACCCACCACGATGTTCAAACCGAATTTGGCGAATTTGGAGTTGGTGAGGAGAATGCGCCCCATGCTGCCGACCCCAACCAAGATGGCTTCATCCAGTTTGTTGTAACCCATGTAGTTATCGATATCGACAAGCAGTTGTTTCACTTCAAAGCCGGTTCTGGGATGCCCGGCCACGCTGCTCACCTGCGCCAGATCTTTGCGCACCAATACGGGGTTGAGGTTCAAATGTTGGGCAAGCAATACAGAAGAGACAGACTCCACCCCCTCAGCCTTCAGCCGGCTGATGTAGCTGTAGTACAGCGGGAGCCGGCTCAAAGTCGATTTCATGACCACCAAAGTGGGTGTATTCTGCCTGGACATATCGATAATTTTTTATCTATTTAATTCGGCTGCAAAAATACATTTTTTTTGAAACAAAAAAGGACAAGGGTCAATTTTTTTTCATACCACCCAAATGCCCTTATTTCAGCAGTTGCGCCGTGTGCGCCTTGGTGTTCACCTTGCCGATGGCGTCGATGATAACACCTTGTTCGTCAATGACGTAGGTAGTGCGCAGCGTGCCTTCGGTCACCTTGCCGTACATTTTTTTCTCGCCCCAGGCCTCGTAGGCTTTCAGGATGGTGAGGTCGGTATCGGCGATGAGGTGGAAGGGCAGCTCGTGTTTGGCGATGAACCGTTGGTGCGAGGCGGCGGAGTCGCGGCTCACGCCCAACACCTCATAACCCAAGGCGAGGAACCGCTGGTAGTTGTCGCGCAGGTCGCAGGCTTCGGCAGTGCAGCCCGGCGTGCTGTCCTTGGGGTAGAAATAGAGCACGAGCTTTTTCCCGGCGAAGTCGCTCAGTCTCACGGTGTTCCCGTTTTCATCAACGCCCTCGAAATACGGGGCTTTTGTTCCAATTTGCAACATAGTATTGGTGTTTTTATTGAGGTGGCAAAGGTACGATTTTATTTACACCAAGGAGATGCCGCATTGGGAAAAGTGGAAAAACAAGTTGGAAAAAATATAGCCCTTTCCATGTCGCAAGCCTTCGGAATCAACACGTGGGTGGTCGGCCTTGTTGTGGCATTCCTCATCGGTCTGCTGATTATCGGCGGGGTCAAGCGCATAGCCAAGGTGGCGGAGGTTATCACCCCTTTCATGGCTATCTTTTACATCTTGCTCTCCTTAGTGGTGCTTGCGGTGCATTATCAGATGATTCCGCATGTGTTTCATGAGATGCTGCGTAATGCGGTGGGGGCAGGTCCGTTAGGTTCTGCCATTCTCGGCACCGCGATTTCCTGGGGCGTGAAGCGCGGCCTTTATTCCAATGAGGCCGGTCAGGGCTCAGGTGCTATCATGGCTGCTCCCGCCAAGGTAGATCACCCTGTCAAACAAGGTCTTGTGCAGGCCTTTTCTGTCTATATTGACACCCTGTTGGTCTGCACCGCCACCGCTGTCATGATTCTTGCCTGCCAAACCTACAATATCATTGACCATGTGCAGGAGACGGAAACGGGCCAAACCACGGTCACCTATCTGCAACAAAACCCCGACGCCCCTATCGGCGAACCCGGTGTTTTTTACACCATCAATGCCGTTGCCACGCTGGTAGGCCACAAGGCCGCCACTGCCCTGATTGCCATCGCCCTCTTCTTCTTCGCCTTCACTACCATCATGGCCTACTATTATTATGCCGAAACCAACCTTGTTTATCTCTTCAGCCGTTTTCGCAGAAGACGTTTGCAGCGCTTGCAGAAAAAGGAACAAGACCTTGAGACGATCGAAAGGGAGAAATCGAAAATGGAGCTCTCCGACAGTGCATTGGGCGGCAGCCGCGGCGAGAAAATTGTGGTGGGGATATTGCGTGTCACGCTCATTGTTTCCGTGTTTTTAGGAGCCATTGGCGACAGCGATGCCATGTGGTCCATTGGCGATATCGGCGTGGGAGCCATGACCTGGATCAACTTGATTGCCATATTCTTGCTCTCTTCCAAAGCGTTACGCGCCCTCCACGACTACGAGCAAGCCAGGAAAAAAGGCGAAGAACCGCACTTTGATCCCAAAAAACTGGATATCGAAGGGGCTGAATTCTGGGAGACGCTTAATGGCTAAAGCGTCCCTGTTTCTTCACGCCTTTGACGAAGGTTCGAGATATTTTCGTACTTTTGCGCTTTCAAATAATACCCGTTATGAGTAAGAAAATCAACCTTTTTTGCATCGTGATGATGCTGTTCGCCTTTGTCGCGCGCGCCGACGAAGGCATGTGGCTGCCCTATTCCATCAATGGGCAGAATTTAGCTGACATGCAGCGACTTGGCTGCAAGCTTACGGCCGAACAAATCTTCAGTTTCAACCAACCCAGCCTCAAGGATGCCATCGTGCAGTTCGGCGGTGGCTGCACGGGCGAGCTTATCTCTCCGGAAGGACTGCTGCTCACCAACCACCACTGCGGCCTCGGTCAGGTGCAGGCGCACTCTTCCGTGGAACACGATTATCTGAAGGACGGATTCTGGGCTCGCAGCAAAGACCAGGAACTTCCGAACGAAGGCCTTTCTGTGCTGTTTCTCAATTACATAGAGGATGTGACCACGGCGGTGCTGAAAGATGTGAACGACAATATGTCTGAAAACGACCGCGCGGATAAGATTGCCGAAAATATCAAACGGCTGACTACGGAGAAGAAAGGCACCCGCGACGTGCGCGTGGAAATCGTGCCCTTCTATCATGGAAATCAATACATCCTGTTTGTGTATGACGTCTATAAGGATGTCCGTCTGGTGGCTTGTCCGCCGTGGGGCATCGGCAAGTTCGGGGCTGACACCGACAACTGGACTTGGCCGCGCCACAAGGGCGACTTCTGCATTTTCCGTGTCTATACCGCTCCTGACGGTTCTCCTGCCGAATACAGCAAGAACAATGTCCCGATGAAGTCAAAACACTTCCTGCCGATTTCCTTAAAAGGCGTTCAACCAGGTGATTATACCATGATTTTGGGCTATCCTGGCTCCACCGACCGTTACTCCACTTCCGGATCTGTGAAAAATCTGATTGAGCTGGAAGATCCCGCCATCGTCGCTTGTCGCACCACCAAACTGGAGCAGTATCGCAAGCACATGGATGCCGATCCTGCCGTTTTCATCCAATATGCCTCCAAGCAGGCCAGCGTGAGCAACTACTGGAAATATTCTATCGGACAGATCAAGCAGCTGAAACGCAACAAAGTGTATGAGAAACGTCTGGAACAGGAACAGGCTTTCCGAAATTGGGCGAATGCAGATCCTAAGAGAAAGGCCAAATATGCCGGTATCTTCGACGATTTCGACAAATATTGGGCGCATCAGTCCAAATATACCAAAGCATTGCTCTATCACCGCGAAGCCGGTTGGAACGGTGGCGAAGCCGTTCGCTTTTCAATGAGATTCAGAAGCGTTGACCGTGCTTTTTCGGAGAAAATCCCTCAAGAGAATATTGCCGCCTACACCAAGAAAATGAAGGGCGACGTGGAGGATTTCTTCAAGGATTACAACAAAGAATTGGACCGCGATGCCACTATCGCATTGCTGAACTTGTTCTATAAAGATGTGGACCCCAGCCAATTGCCTGCAACTATCAAGAAAGTGGGTGATAAAACGGGTGGCGATTTCACAGCCTTTGTGAACAATGCTTTTGCAAAATCGATCTTTGTGGACAAGGCCAAACTCACTGCTTGGCTGGAGAATCCGAAATCGATTGCCAAAGATCCGATTTTCGCCTTAATGCAGGAGATTGTGAACTCATACATCACATTGGGCGAAGAAGCTGAGAAAGTGGATTGCGGCCGCGCCGACCGCTTGTATATGGAAGGTTTGATGGAGATGCAGAAGGATCGCAACTTCTATCCGGATGCCAACTTCACCATGCGCCTCACCTACGGCAGTGTGAAAGATTACCAGCCTGCCGACGGTGTCACCTACAACTACTACACCACATTGGACGGTGTGATGGCAAAGTACATCCCTGGCAATTGGGAGTTTGACGTGCCGCAGGAGCTGATTAAGCTGTGGGAGAACAAAGACTACGGCCGCTATGCCGACAAAAACGGCGATTTGGTAGTCAACTTCATCACCACCAATGACATCACGGGCGGCAATTCCGGTAGCCCCGTTATTGATGCACAAGGCAATCTCATCGGACTGGCCTTCGACGGCAACTGGGAAGCCATGAGCGGCGACATCGCCTTCGAGAACGAAGTGCAGCGCACCATCTGTATGGATGCCAGATACTTGCTGTTTATCATCGATAAGATGGCCAATGCCCAGAACCTGATGCAGGAACTGAAGATTGTGCAATAATTACAGTAAATTTTGCGATATGCCCTATCATTGTTGGGGCGTATCGCATACGCCCTTTTGTAGAGACGTGCCATGGCGCGTCTCTACTTGTTTATACGCACATGTCTTAAATCCAACATGTTGACCGGATTTGTGCCCAACCCTTCGACGTTTCTCTGCACAAAACGTGCGACTTTGTCGTAATAGAGGACGACGAACGGTGCGTCTTCCACCAACATGGAATCCATGAGGGCATAATATTCGTTGCGTAGCGAGTCGTTGGTGCAACGTTGCGATTTTTCGTATAGTTGGTCGAATTTCGGATTGACGTAATGGGTGTAGTTGGAACCGTTTGGTTGCAGGTTTTTGGAATAGAAGAGCGACATCTGGTTTTCCGCGTCGGGGTAGTCGCAGATCCATGAACCACGGAAGAAGGGGAGTTGGTAGCTGCGCATCATCTCTCTCTGTTGGGCCGCTTGTGCCACGTCTAATTTCAGCCTGATGCCGATTTCCCCTAATTCGTGCTGAATGTACTGGCACAAATCCGCATATTGCGCGGATACGGTCAGCGTGATTTCGGGAAGCCCTTTGCCGTTCGGGAAGCCCGCTTCCGCCAGTAATTTCAAGGCTTTCTGTGGGTTATAGTCGTAGCCGTCCGTGCGCTCGGGATTGTAAGAGGGCATTCCGCGCGGAACAAAACCGCCGATTCCGGCATAACCCATGTTGTTGCGCAGGTATTTCATCATCTTGTTGCGGTCGAAACCGTAGTTGATGGCTTGTCGTATGCGTTTGTCCATCAGAGGATTCCGTTTGTCTGTCGGCTTCAGGTTAAAGCCTAGGTATTCGGTGTTGAGATAGGGACCCGTAATCAGGGCGATTTTGTCCGCATATTCGGGATTCAGTCGTCCGTCTTTGGTCAGCAGAGCATCCTTGTAACTCGGGTCCACGCCCGACATGAAGTCCAAAGTTCCCTTCATAAATTCCATGAACACAGACTGTTTGTCCACGATGAAGGACACAGCGACCGCATCGATATAGGGAAGCCGGTTGCCTGCGGAGTCTTTCTCGAAATAGTTCGGGTTTTTGCGCATCACCAATTTCACTCCCTCTTCCCACAGCTGCATCTGGAAAGGGCCGGTGCCGACGGGATATTTGCGGTAATCCTTGCCGTAATGTTCCACTACCTCTTTGGGAACCACGGAGCAATATTTCATCGTCAGGATGCCGAGAAACGGCGGGAACGGTTCGGAAAGCTCGATTTGGAATGTAGTGTCATTCAACGCTTTGAAGGCCGGGGAACCGTCGTCGTAGCGTTTCACTTTCTGGAAAATCCACGCGCCGGGCGAGGCTACTTCGGGATTGAGAATCCGTCCCAAACTATAGACGAAGTCCTCTGCTGTGACGTACCGCGGCTTTTCGAACGGAAAATACTCTGTTTGGTGGAACTGCACGTCGTTGCGCAGGATGAAGGTGTAGGTTTTGCCATCCTCGGAAATCGTCCAGCTTTTGGCGATGGCCGGCACCACCCGCAACTGTTCGTCCATGTCCACCAAACCGTTGTACAGCTGGTTGCAGGGCCAGATGGTGGATTGCCCGGACGAGAATGCCGGGTCCAAAGTGAGGATGCCGGACGATTCGTTATAGTGGAAAATCTGCTTGTCGGGATGGTTGAATTTGGTCTTGCAGGAGACAAACAAAACAATGATTATCAGCAGAACTGATGATTTCTGAACGATCAATCTCATATTAAGACAATGCCTGGTTGATTTTCTTCGAGGATTCCAACAGGGAGTTGTACTCTTCGGGCGTGATGTCGATGTAGAAATAGTATATCGGGTTCACCGGCTGTCCGCCCTTGATCACCTCATAGTGCAGATGCGAGCCGGAAGACATACCGGTGGAACCCACATAACCAATAAGTTGACCTCGTTTCACCTTTTGTCCGGGTTTTACGGTGGCTTTCGACATGTGGGCGTACAACGTCTGATAGGAGTAGCCGTGGTTCAGCACCACGCAGATGCCGTAGCCGGAACCGGGCTTCTCGCGCGAAACCGTGCCGTCGGCGGTGGCGTAGATGGGAGTGCCTTTCGGAGCGGCGATGTCGATGCCAGTATGGTTGCGCAACGTCTTGAGAATCGGGTGATAACGTCTTCCGAAGCCGGAGGTGATGGTGTACATGTTTTTCAACGGGCGGATGGCCGGGATGGCTGCGAGCATCTCCGCTTTTTTGTTGGCGATTTTCTCCAAGGTGTCTAATGAGCGCGCCTGCACCGCCATTCTGACGGTCAGTTGGTCCGCCTTTTTGTTGGCAGCCTTCAGCAGCGTATAGGCCTCGGAGCGCGAAAGACTGTCGTAGCGGGTGTCTTCTATCAGCAGCGGGTATCGCTCGCTGACGGGCAGCGGATCCGCTTCGAAGACGTTGCGATAGACGTTGTCGTCGCGGTCTTCGATATCGGCCAAGGCTTCCGACATCACGTCAAGGCGCGAACTCAGGTAATCTACCTCTTCTTTCAGCTCGTTGTTCTCCTTTTCTAAAATCTTGACTTTAGGGGAATCGATGAAATAGAACCCGATCCATACAAACACCAAGGCAAAAGCCACGCCGCTGGCAAACACCCATGCAATCCGTTTGAAGAGGTGTTTGAAGCTGAGCTTGACCTTTTCGTAGGTCAGTGTCTTCGGGTTAAAATGGTAGAATGACTTCGGCATTTCTCTTAGTTACATCCGATGCAGATTTGGTCGCCCAGGCCATAGCTGTTGATGTTTCCGCTGTTTCTCTTGATGAGGATCTTCAGTTGGATACCATACCGTTGGGCGATATAGCGGTAGGTGTCGCCTTCCTGCAAAGTGTGGTAAGGCACAGAGGATTTTGTGCTCTTCATTTCGAGGTAAATTACCTCATCTTCAATAGGTTCCGACCCATCATAAACATCGTTGTAGAGCCGCAGGTTCTTTTCCGTCATTTGCAAAGAAGCAGCCAATTTTTGGTAGGTGTCGCCGGGTCGCGCCAAGATGAACTTCGTCTTGTTGTTCTCGTAAACCGGACGGCTGGTATAAGGATAATAAGCTGATTTGTAGGGGATAGAGTAGGGGTCCAGTACGAAAACGTTTAATCCGTTGACCTTCTCGGGCAGTTGAGTGGAGACCTGTGCGGTTTGGGCAGGTCGCTGAGGCTCAGGCTGTTGCACTGTCGGCTGAACCTGTTGCTTCGCAGGTTGTTCTTGCTGTCTCTGTTTTGGCTTCTCATTTTTCTCCACAATGACCTGAATGCCGTTCATTTCCATGGTGTCTGACTTTGCCACCGTTTTTTGTTTCTCCTCTTTCGGAGTCTCCACCGGCTTTTGAGGGACGGGTTCCTCCTTCTTGGCTATGGGTTCCGCGGGCTGTTCGACAGGCTGAGTGACAGGTTGTTGAGCGGGTTTGGCGGCGGCGGGTTGTTGCTGCGCCAAAGTCGTGTGGGGCTCGCCAACACGCTCAGGTTGAGGTTTCTGCATGGCGCGCAGAGCAACTGTGTCGCCCAATTTCTGCGCCACTTTGCGGTCATAGTGCATCAGATAATATTTCTCGATGATGGAAATCAGCGTGTCGGCATACTTCGGATTTCCGGAAAATCCGGCTTCCAAAAGTCCGTTAGCCCATGATTTATAATCGGTTATGGGATAGTAGAACAATTTTACGTAGCGGCTTCTCGTGGACAGGAACAGCGAGTGGTCGCGGTAGGATTCCGCATCGGTGGCGTATTTCCGGTAGCAGTTCTCCTGTTTTTTGTCGGCCGGACGGTAGTAGGTCTCGCCCGTCCACTCCTGTGTGTGACACATGATGGCGAAGTGGTTGTGGCATTCGCGCACCAGGTCGTTCGTGCCGGCCTGAGAAGAGTAGATAGCCTGTGCCAGCGTGATGCTCGCCGGAACGCCGTAAAGTTCCATCTCCTGCATCGCAAGATCCTTATAATCATCAATGTAGTCATAAATGCGATCCTCCATCGTGTACTGTGCAAAGCCGATGGAGACCAGGCATAAGCCTGCCAATAAACCAAATATCTTTTTCATCGTTTCTGAATTATCGTCTTAATAAAATTTGATCCCCGGGATGAATAATGGAATTTTCATCCAACATGTTGTATTTCAGAATGTAACGGAGCTGAACACCGTAGCGCTGCGAGATATAGCGCAACGTCTCCCCGGATTGAACGGTATGGATCCGCACCGGGTTGCCGTGGGCTTTGGCCTCCACATATACAATTTCGTTCTCCACGGGTTCGTCGTTAGGGCCAGCGTCGTTGAATTTCCGCAAATTGTCGCACATCACCATGATGTCTTGCGAGATTTTCTCGTAAGTGTCCCCTTTTTCGGCGATCACGAAGTAGGTGTTGTTGTTTTTAAACACCTTGCGATAGGTGAATGGGCTCTGATCGGAGGGATATTCGCTTCCGAGGGCGGTGAACACCTTCTTGCCGTGCTTGTTCGTCGTAGGTTGCTGGCCCTGCGGCGCGGCAGGGGCAGTGTTTTCTGTCACAGGCTTGGTCCCGGGTTCCGTAAGCGGACATTTTCCGTACGTCTGTTGGTAAATCGTGTCCAGTGCGGCGATGTTGAACCGTTCGATGAGGCTGATGAGGCGGTCGGCATACTGCGGGTTGGTGGCATAGCCGTCCTGTTTCAGGGTCCGCGCCCACGACCTGTAGTCCATAATGTCTAACTGGAAGAGGTTGGCATAGCGCTTCCGGCTGGTCAGGAACAGTGAATGGTCGGTGTAAGATTCTGACACAGAGGTGTATTTGCGGAAACACTCCTGCAGCTCGTCGTCGTCGATGAGGATGGTGTCGCCCGTCCACTCGGTGTGGCACTTGATGCCGAAGTGGTTGTTGCCCTCCACGGCCAGACGACTTTTGCCGCAGGCACTCTCGAAGATGCCCTGTGCAATGGTGATGCTGGCCGGAATCTTGTACTCCTGCATCTTTTGGATGGCCACATCGGCGTACTGCTCGATGTAGTCGCGGATGTCTTGCTCATTGTACTGCGCAAAACAGGCGAGTCCGGACATCAGTCCGAACAGAACACACCATAACTTTTTCCCGAAATTATCCATCATACAGTATCCATTATCCATTAAGCCAACGATTCCATGACCAGGTTGGTGTAGAATTGTTTAACATCCAAGCCGCGGCTTTTCACTTGCGCAGGAATGATACTCAAGGCTGTTTGACCAGGTATCGTGTTGACTTCCAGGAAGTAAGGTATTCCTGCTTCTTCGTCAAGGATGAAGTCCACGCGCACAATGCCTTTGCAGTCGAGCTGCCGGAACACCAACTCGGCATACTGTTTCACCAGTTGCTGCATGTCGGGAGCGATTTCCGCGGGGGTGACCAGGCTGTGTCCCACATCCGTGTATTTGGCGTCATAGTCGTAGAATTCGTTGTGGGCGATGATCTCCGTGATGGCCACCATCTGCACGCCGCCGTAGGCGGTGGTCACGCCGCAGGCCAGCTCGCGACCGTGGATCATCTTCTCCACGATCAGCTGGTTGTCATATTTCAGAGCCTCTTTGAAAGCCTGGGTCAGCTCCTCGCGGCAATGCACTTTCGTGACACCAACGCTGGATCCCGAGTTACAGGATTTTACGAAGCAGGGATAGCCGCAAACCTCCTCGATACGCCCGATATCCATCGGGTCGCCTGCATAGAAGTGCAGCGACGGGGCGATGGGGACACCCAACTGCGCGACTGCCAAATTGCAGTAGAACTTGTTGAAGGTGAGCGCGGAAGGGAAACTGGTGCAGCCGGCATACTTCTGTCCGATCATCTCGAAATAGCTTTGCAGTTTGCCGTTTTCGCCGGGGGTCCCGTGGATGGCGATGAAGGCGAGGTCGAACACGATTTTCCGACCGTCAATCGTCAGTGAAAAATCGTTTTTGTCGATTTGGACGGCGCGACCGTCAGGCGTCGTGTAATGCCAGTCATTTCCTTTGAAATGAATCAGATACGGTTCGAACAAAGTCTTGTCCAGCTGATTGAAAATATTGTCGCCGGTCTTCAACGAGACCTCATATTCGCCGGAATCTCCGCCTGCTATTACTGCAATTCTATACATAGTTATACCTTATTTTATACAAATTGCAAATATAAGGTTATTATAGACGGCTTTTTTGAGAAAAAAAATGTTTTTTTAACAGCGGAATGTGTGTTATTCGGTCAATTGTTGCGCCATGCAGAAGCGGTAATACTCGCCTTTTTTCCCCATCAGTTCTTGGTGGGAACCTATCTCCGAAATCTCTCCGTTTTTGAGGAAGAGAATCTTGTCGGCAAAACGTATCGTGCTGAGTCTGTGAGCGATAATGATGCCGGTATGATGCTTGATGTACGGTAGCAACGCCTCTTGGAACAGCAGCTCCGACTCGTTGTCCAGCGCGGAGGTGGCCTCGTCGAGGATGAAAATCTGCGGGTTACGCAGGATGGCCCGGGCGATACTCAGCCGCTGCCGTTGCCCGCCAGAAAGCCGCATCCCCCTGTTGCCGATTTCCGTTTGATAGCCGTTTTCCAGCTGCATGATGAAGTCGTGGGCCTGTGCGATTTTGGCGGCGGCCACCACCTGCTCCTCCGTGGCGTCCTCCACCCCGAAGGTGAGATTGCGGTAAACGGTGTCGTCGAAAAGCAGAACGTCTTGATGCACAATGCCAAACAGACTCCTCAGGTCGCTCAACGCATATTGATTCGTGGGTGTACCGTCAATCAGAATTTGTCCAAACCGAATGTCGTAAAACCTTGACAGCAAATCCACTAAAGTTGATTTCCCGCTTCCCGATGGTCCCACAATGGCCATGGTTTCCCCTTTCTTCAACGAGAAACTGATGTGCTTCAGCACGTCGCACTCTTCCTCGTCCGCGATGTCGTTGTTGTAGGAGAAACTAACGTCCTTGAATTCGATTTTGTCCTGAAAATCAGTGATATGCGTTGGATTTTCCACGTCTTTGATCTGCTCGTCAGCATCGATCACTTCGTAGATGCGGGCTGCGGCGCTCAGCCCTTTCCGCATTTGGTAGTAGGTGGTGGCCAAGGATTTTGCGGGCGGGATCATGCGGGCGAAGACCACAAAATAGAGCATGAACAGCGAGCCGTTTGCGGCAAAACTCTCAGGAAAGGCCACCAACCCAATCAAACAGATGGCCAAAGCGGTGAATATACACAGAAACTCAATCAAAGGGGATCCTAACTCTTTGATTCTGAATATTTTCTTGTTTAGACGATAGAATTGGAAATTTTCTTTCCGGAATTGCTCGGAAACGTACTGTTGAGCATTATACCCCTTGATGACACGCAGCCCGTCGACTGCCTCTTCGAAATAGGCGGTCATTCTGCCTATAAGTTGTTGTGACATAAGGGAATAGTTTCGTATATTTTTGCCGATGATGGAGAGAACGACGCCCATCGCCGGAATAATCAGCAGGGTGATGATGCTGAGTTTCACGCTGATGGTGAAGAGGGTGATGAGGTAGGCGATTATCAGGAAAGGGTCGCGGCAAAGTGCTAACAATGAAGAAATTATCGACCATTCAACCTCCAAAACGTCAGCTCCTATGCGGCTGATCATGTCGCCCGACCGCTGTTTGGAGTAGAACGCGAGGGGCAGTCGAAGCATTTTGCGGTAGAAGTCGTCGCGGATATTGAAGAGGATGCCGGAACGTATATGCGACAGCCAAAACATCCCCGCATAGCGGCAAAGGTTCGAGAGGAAGGAGAGCAGAATCATGGTGGCAGCGATGAAAATGAGGGCCGACCCCTGGCCGTGCCGTTCGATCACCGTGCCCATCGTGTAATAGAAAGTGTCGATGACGTAATCCGGGGAGAGCGAGAAGTCGGGCTTGACTGTCACGGGCTCCACCTGGCCGAACAGCACCTGCAGGAACGGGACTAAAAGTGTGAGGGTGAAGATGGAAAAAATGGCATACAGAAATTGCACAATTAGGATGAGCGCAATCTGTAACTTGTAGTTTTTCAGATACTTTAAGATTCTGCCAAGGTATTCCATGCCATTTTCAAATCGGAGGCAAAAGTACATTTTTTTTATCCACAATTTTTGTACTTTTGCAGCGCAAAAATTATTGTATGGCAAACTATCCGGATTCGATTGACAGAATAACGAAAGCACGGCTCAGACTGTCGGCCTTCGGCTCCATTTTCAGCATTGCGCTCACCATGTTTTTCATCGGGGCATTGTGCTTCTTCGCGTTTTTCTCCATGAGATACTTGCAGAATCTGTCGCAAAAAATTGAAATGGAAGTGCTTTTCTATTCAGACATCAAGGAGGCGGATATAGATGCGCTCGAAAAGAAAATCAAGCTGCAACCCTATATCGAATCGTCGCGCGTCTCTTCCCGCGAGGAGAACACGCGCACGGCACAGCAGATTATCGGCAGCAACTTCACCGAGGTGATTCCCAACCCTATCAACGCATCCATCATCATCAATGTGAAACCGGAGTATGCCAATTCCGACTCCCTGAACAAGATTTCCAAGGAATTGAAACGAAATGCTATTGTGCAAGATGTTGATTATCCGGACAAAATCGTCAAATCCATCAGCAATAATTTTATGAAGATACAGTGGGTGATTTTGGCCATCTGCGCTGTTTTCATGATTATTTCCATGCTTTTGGTGGCCAACTGCATCCGGTTGAACATCTATGCCAAACGGTTCAATATCAAGAGTATGCTTTTGGTGGGCGCCACCCCGAAATTCGTGCGTAAGCCGTTCGTGACCAAAGGAATGTTACAAGGCATTTGGGGCGGTCTGATTGCTGTGGCCTTGTTGGCGCTTCTTCTGCTCTATGGAAACAGCGCGGCTCCGAAGTTCATCGACTTTTCCGCGATGCTCTACATTGTCATTATCCTTTGTGCTGTTTTTGTGTTCAGCATGCTGTTCACGATGTTGATCTCCGCCTTTTCCGTTAATCGGTATGTCCGCATAGATGACGAAAGATTGTATATGTAAATAATTAATAACCAATATTATGAGTTCAAACAACGAAACTGTGAATAATGTGAGAGGCAACCGTCCTCCCCTTTTCCGCAAGATGAATTACATTCTGATGGGCGTAGGCGCGCTGCTGTTGCTTGTCGGTTATGTCTGCCTGGCTGGCGGTGATGTGCCCGACGAGGTGTTCGACGGTGAAATCTTCAACACCCGTCGCATTGTGGTGGCTCCCGTTCTGATTTTCCTGGGCTTGGTGGTTGAAATCGTGGCCATCATGTGGCATCCGAAAGCTCCCAAGGCCGATAACGAATAACTTTTTTGAAATGAGCTGGTTAGAAGCACTGATTCTGGGAATCGTTCAAGGATTGACAGAATTTCTGCCCGTCAGCAGTAGCGGGCATCTCACTATTTTGTCCAACCTGTTTGGTCTGGAGGGCGAATCCAACCTGACCATGATCGTGGCGCTTCATGTGGCTACTGTTCTGAGCACTTTGTTCATTCTCTGGAAAGAGGTCGTTTGGATTTTCAAGGATCTGTTCACGAAACAATCCTGGAAAAGTTATTCGGGCTTGAACGAAGGCACCAAATACGCTGTCAACATTCTGATTTCGATGATTCCTGTGGGTATTGTCGGATTTTTCTTCAAAGATACGGTGGAGGAGATTTTTGGCTCCGGTCTCCTGATTGTCGGCATCATGTTGCTGGTTACGGCGGCATTACTGGCCTTCTCCTACTACGCCAAACCGCGTCAGCGCGAAACGATTTCCCCGCTGCACGCCTTCATCATCGGTATCGGTCAGGCCGTGGCCGTGCTGCCCGGTCTGTCACGTTCGGGAACCACCATCGCCACCGGTCTTCTGTTGGGCAACAAGAAGGAGAAGATGGCGCAATTCTCGTTCCTGATGGTCATCCCTCCCGTCTTGGGCGAGGCGCTTTTGGACACGATGGATATCGTTGAACAGGGGTTCAGCACCGCTATGAGCGGTATCTCCCTCGGCACTATGATTGTGGGCTTCCTCGCCGCATTCGTCACCGGCTGTCTGGCCTGCAAATGGATGATCAATATCGTGAAGAAGGGCAAACTGATTTGGTTCGCCGTTTACTGCGTGATTGTCGGTCTCTTAGCCATTGTTCTCGGGCTATGCTAAAGAAGATGATTCACGATGTCACCTTCGAGTTGCCGGAGATGGACATCAATGCCGAAGGGGATTTGCTGTTGTTTGACAAGCCCTATAAATGTACCTCTTTTGATGTGGTCGGCAAGGTGCGCAAACATGTGCAACGCGCTGTGGGGCACCGTGTTAAGGTGGGTCATGCGGGCACTTTGGATCCCTTGGCCACCGGGCTTCTGCTCATTTGTGTGGGCAAGATGACCAAGCAGGTGGATGCCCTTCAGGCGCAGGAGAAGACCTACACGGGCACCTTCATGATGGGTGCGACCACCCCGAGTTTCGATCTGGAGAAGCCGATCGACGCCACTTATCCTTACGAACACATCACCGAGGAGATGGCTTTGGCGGTTGCCCGGTCTTTTACTGGTGAAATTCAGCAGGTCCCGCCGATTTTTTCCGCTGTGAAGCACCAAGGGGAACGCTCCTACGAGATTGCCCGCCGCGGCGAGGACGCCCCGTTGGCTGCCAAAAACATCACTATCTACGAGTTCGGGATTACCCGCTTCGCACTGCCGGAAATCGACTTCCGGATCCGCTGTTCCAAAGGGACTTATATCCGTGCCATCGCCCGCGATTTCGGTGCAGCCCTCGACAGCGGCGCCCATCTAACCGCCTTGCGCCGCACGCGCATTGGCAGCCTCTGTGTGGAAGATGCCATAAAACCGGAAATACGTGAGAGATCATAAAAAAAGGCGGCCAATCGGTCGCCTTTATAGATTAATGCAGCACACTCTATTCCGCGAGAAGCAAAACTTTGTCCTTGCTCACCTCGACTACGCCGCCGCGGATGTCGAAGAATTGCTCCTGATTTTGATCGTCCACCACTTTCACGCGACCCTCTTTCAAAGCGGAGACCAGCGGGGCGTGAGATTTGAGGATCTCGAACAGGCCGTCGATGCCAGGAAGTTGCACCAGAGAGACTTCTCCGGTGAACATCGTGCTTGCAGGAGTGATAATCTCTAGTTTCATAATCCGTTATTTTGCAGCAGCCAACTCTTTTTCACCTTTCTCGATGGCCTCTTCGATAGTGCCCACATAGCTGAAAGCGCTTTCGGGCAGATGATCTAACTCGCCGTCGAGAATCATGTTGAAGCCCTTGATGGTGTCTTCGATATTGACGAATTTGCCGGCCATACCGGTGAACTGCTCGGCCACGAAGAACGGCTGTGACATGAAGCGCTGCACACGGCGTGCGCGGTTCACGGTCTTGCGGTCCTCTTCGGAAAGCTCCTCCATGCCGAGGATGGCGATGATGTCCTGCAACTCCATGTAGCGTTGCAGACATTCTTTGACGCGTTGAGCGGTGTTGTAGTGTTCCTCGCCTACGATGTCGGGTGACAGGATACGGGAGGTGGAGTCGAGCGGATCGACAGCGGGATAGATGCCTAATTCGGAAATCTTACGGCTCAGCACCGTGGTGGCGTCCAAGTGGGAGAAGGTCGTGGCGGGTGCCGGGTCGGTCAAGTCGTCGGCAGGCACGTAAATGGCTTGCACGGAGGTGATGGAACCGCGTTTGGTGGAGGTGATACGCTCCTGCATGGTACCCATTTCGGTGGCCAGCGTGGGTTGGTAACCCACGGCGGAAGGCATACGTCCCAGCAATGCCGAGACCTCAGAGCCGGCCTGCGTGAAACGGAAGATGTTATCGACAAAGAAAAGGATGTCGCGGCCGACGGAGACCTCGTCGCCGTCACGGTAGCTTTCCGCCACAGTGAGGCCGGACAAAGCCACGCGGGCACGTGCTCCAGGGGGCTCGTTCATCTGTCCGAAGACCAGGGTGGCCTGGGACTTCGCGAGTTCGGCCAGATCAACTTTTGAGAGATCCCAGCCGCCTTCTTCCATGCTCTTCATGAAGGCGTCGCCGTAACGGATGACACCGGATTCGAGCATTTCGCGCAGCAGGTCGTTACCCTCACGGGTGCGCTCGCCCACGCCGGTGAACACGGTCGTGCCGCCGTAGTTCTTGGCGATGTTGTGGATCATCTCCATGATGAGGACGGTCTTGCCCACACCTGCGCCGCCGAACAGGCCGATTTTACCTCCCTTGGCGTAAGGTTCGATCAGGTCGATGACTTTGATGCCCGTGTACAAAACCTCCTGGTTGGTGGAAAGGTTGTCGAATGTGGGCGGCAAACGGTGGATGTCGTTGCGTTTTTTGGACGGGATCTCGCCGATGCCGTCGATGCTTTGGCCGATGACATTCATCAGACGGCCGTTGATGTTCTCCGTGGGCATGGTGATCATTCGGCCGGTGGCCACCACCTCCGTGCCTCGTTGCAGACCGTCGGTGGAGTCCATGGAGATACAACGCATGGTGTTCTCACCGATATCCTGCTCGCATTCCAGAATGAGCTTTTCACCGTTTTCTTTACGGACTTCCAAAGCATCATAGATATTGGGCAGCGTGACAGATTCGTCAAAATGGACGTCCACGACCGCGCCGATGATTTGGGATATTTTTCCTTTTATCTGTTCTGACATATTTTACAGTTGTTTTTCCTTAAAAATTTTGAGCCGCCAAAGATAAAAAAAATACAGATAATAAGACCCTAAAATTTTTTTTTTTCAAAACTGTCGAACCATATCAAAAAAAGTGTATTTTTGCCGCCGATTTCGCAAGCGGAAGTAGCTCAGTTGGTAGAGCACAACCTTGCCAAGGTTGGGGTCGCGAGTTCGAGTCTCGTTTTCCGCTCAAAAGAAGAGACGTTGTGTACAACGTCTCTTCGTGTTTTAAAGAAAAAACAAAAAAATGTTAAATTTAGCGAACGGGTTAGCCGTTAAGCTATAACACTATTTATTGCTTCATCTACTTCTTCCATAATGTATTTATCGCTCGCGGAGGTTGATGAAATGCTCGTGGCAGTGGGCTCCCGCAAAGTATTGCCTGTTGTCGCGGACACGCTTGAAGATGCGTGTGCGCGTGGCGACGGCCTGCTCGGGATCCGCGTCGTAGCGGGCGCAGAACTGCGGGTGGTCCAGCTGGAGGTCTTGGGCGTGCAACAAATCACCGGCGATGAGGCAGAAGCCGTCCACCGTGTAAACGGTGTGACCCGGAGTATGGCCCGGCGCAAGCTCGGCGACCACCAAACCGTCGAAGAGTTTCTCTCCATCGTGGAAAGTCTGGATGCGCCCCTTGTAGGCCTTCATCACCTGTTTCCACATTCCGTTGTTCGCTGCCATCGGACCGCCGTCTGCCCACGCATCATACTCCTCTTGTGAGAGGTAAACGATGGCATTGGGGAACGCCGCCTGGCCGTCGTGCAACAACCCGCCGATATGGTCGAAATGCAAGTGCGTGAGGCATACTGCCGTCACCTTAGCCGGGTCCAACTCGGCTTTTTTCATGCTTTCCAGCAGATGGCCGCCATTGTCAGCCCCCAATCCGGCGTCAAAGAGGATTGTGTTGGACGAATCAACGACTAAAAAAGCATTGATAGCCGCACGGGAAGCTCCATCTGGCATCAGCGTGGCGAGCAAATGGTCATCGTAGGAGCCTATGAAGAGCTCTTTGGACATCTCGTTCTCCTTGTCCACCAACCCGAAAATCATGGGTTTGCCGTCCTTATAAAGCAACGACACGCCATCTTTTGTGGTGATGGAGAAAGTGGGCTCCTGCGGGTTGTCCGTCGTTTGGGTTTGGGAATTGCCATTGCGACAGGAAACCGTCAGCAACAGGGTGGCGGTCAATAAAAGGATTGTGTGTTTCATATTTTTCGATTTTTTGATTCTTAATCTTCCAAATGTCTTGTCTCGTCAGTAAGACTGCGCAAAAAACAAAAGGATGTCAACGGATTTCCTTCACTATAAGACTTGGTCAACGTTGCCCATGGCCTGCCCCCCTGTTTCACCGTACCCTTCGGCTTGTCCGGCCAGCTCTCTTTTCTGGTATGATCTTGTGGCTAGTAGTTTTCCGCGTTGATCTCGAACCAGCCCTGGGAATAGAAGCAGACGGGGCAGACCTTGGGGGCTTCGGTGCCGATGACGATGTGACCGCAGTTGCGGCACTCCCAGATGCTGACACCGCTCTTGCGGAAGACCTCTGCGGCCTCCACGTTGTGCAACAGGGCACGGTAGCGCGCCTCGGGGTGCGTCTCGATGGCCGCGACGGCCCGGAACTGCTCGGCCAGCTCGTGGAATCCCTCCTCGTCGGCCTCGCGGGCGAACTTGTCGTACATGTCCGTCCACTCGTAGTTCTCGCCTTCTGCGGCGTG
>JAEEGL012139226.1_pt1 | contig 29114 bp, 19 predicted proteins | sample 9134231 | NCBI WGS metagenome assembly JAEEGL01 (sample SAMN16246548, study PRJNA631951) | gut metagenome | biome: gut microbiome; feature: rumen; material: fiber-attached | host: Bos | place: Iran: Karaj | collected 2018-10 | reverse complement strand
TATTAAAGAAGCAATAGCTACTGAGAAGATGAATGCAACGAAAAATGTTATCTTCACGATTGCTTCAAGCAAGATTCTTACCCGTGAGGTAATGCTTCCGCCCATAAAGGCTAATATGATAGAGACGACAGTTCGTATGAATCTGTCCGAGTATTTCCCTATAGATCTTTCCCAGCATGAAGTTTCTAATATCGTCCTTGAGCATATTAAGGAAGGAGACAATGCCGGGCGTTATCGTGTTCTAATAATTGCCGCTGAAAAGGCACTTGTTCAGTCGTATGAGAGTCTTGCTAAGAATACAGGGCTTACGCTTATACAGGTTGATTATGTTGGAAACTCGATTTATCAGTGCTTCAAGAACGAACAGGTGAACCGCTGCAACATGATCCTTAAGGTAGAAGAGACTCAGACTGCAATCACTATAGTTGACCACCAGAACCTTCTCCTTCAGCGAAATATCAGCTACGGTATCGAAGAAGTTATCCGAGAGGTTGCCGACCGCCCTGCATTTGGTTGCAAATCCTATGAGCAGGCTTGTAATCATGTTAAAGACAATCTCTGTATTTTTGAAACTCTTGCGGAAACTTCTCTTGACAATTCAACTGAGAATTCTTCTTCGGGTCAAGCTATGCTTGAAGCAAGAGCAGCTGTTACTAGGTCGCTTTCAGGATTCATCAATGCCGTATCCCGAGTAGTTGACTTCTATAATTCCAGATATAATGTTCCCATCGACCGTATTTATGTCTGTGGTATGGGTGGTGACCTTCAGGGAATAAATACTCTTCTTACGAATGAGATGGGTATTAAGACTCATGTTCTTAAAAAACTTGAGGAACTTCAATGGGTTGCTACCACAGATCTTGTAGGCTTCCACTGCTACGCAGCTACGATTGGTGCGTCATTTAACCCGGTGGGTCTTTTCAGCAAGGTAAGAGAGGATAAGGAGAAACATAAGACAAATTATAAAGCACTTGGCTTTTTAATGATTGGTTTATCTGCAGTTGTCTGCCTTGCATTATTTGTTCCGAGATTTTTTGTTTTGCAGAGCACAAAAACTGAAAACGATGATCTTACGAGAGTTAAATCACAGTATGAGAATGACAAGAAGGTCTATGACCGATTTGAGAGTATGAGAAGTCTTTATTCTCAAGTCAAAGCAGGAGATTCTCTTATGGAAAACCCTAATGATAGTATTCTCGCTTTCTTTGCAGAACTTGAAGAGAAGATGCCTACAGAAGCCCAGATTGTTGGATTCGATTCCACCGCTGAGGATTGTACAATTCAGTTTGTTGCGCACGATAAAGAAACTGCTGCCGGAATTATTGAGCTTTTTAGATCTTTTGATTCTATAGCATATTTTACTGTTGATTCAGTAGAGGAAGAACATGACGACACCCTCGAGTTCAAACTTCAAGCTCTTGCGGATGCTTTGAATGAACTACTAGCTCTTGGCGGGGAAAATGCCGAGGCATATGCGGAAGGTGAAATCAGTGCGGAGGAGGCAATCGCAAACGAGGAACTCATAACACAGAATGAAAACAATGAAAACTATGATAACTATGGAAATGAAGAAGATGGAGATCTAACGGAAGAGATAACAAAGTACGCTACTGACATAAGATTTACCATCAGTGCTATATATCATACTAATCAGACCGATGCTGTTGTTGAAACTGCACCTGCTGATGCACAGACATCGATAGATGATAGCACTGAAACTACGGATGATCTGTAATAGAGGGAGGAGATATAAAGATGAAAAAGGTTAATGATACATATATTTTTCTGTTACTTTTTGTTTTGGCTGTTGGTCTTTTCTTGCTTGTTTTCTTCGTTCCGTTCAAAAATACAAATGATCTGATCAACGAATTGGAAAGTTCAAACAACAGTCTTCGGGCTGAGATTTCCGAACTTCAGGTATACCACGACAACCGAGCTCAATACGAATCAGATACGGAGACACTTAAATCGGAAATAGTTAATGTTATAACTGCTTATCCTAGTGCTTATAGAGAAGAAGATTACATTCTTGAAGCTATTGCTATGGAAAATGCAGGAGAGGATATGCAGTATACTTCGATTAAAATTTTTGAGCCCGAAACACTTAGCGTTATTGACGAATCGTTGATGCAGGGCGCAGATATCGAGGGATATTCCAACCGCATAGAGTTTATGCGCCAAAAGGTTGATTATAACAATGATATTACTTACGATTCTTTGAAGAAAGCTCTCGCAGAAGCCTTTGCTTCCGGATATCAGGCAAATATTGAAAGCGTAACTTATACAAAGAATGAAAAGGGAGTAGTTTTAAATGGAACAATTTCTCTTGGGTATTACTATGTTAATGGTAACGGAAGAGATTACGTTGCACCGTCTATTACTCCATATGAAGCGGGGACAAATAATATATTTATAGGTGGAAAGCCTATTGAAATTGACGAGGAAGCAATTAACGAATAAACAAAGGCATTTCTTATGTTAAATTTTGGATTCTTGAGAAAATTTCATAACGATAATAAGGGTATGTCTCTTGTTGAAATGCTGGTCGGAATAGGCATATTATCTGTATCTGTTGGACCTTTGCTTTATATGTTTGTTTACACAACACAGTTTAATGCTAAAGCCAAGGTAAAACAAAGAGCTTCTAACGCTGCATCATCTGTTATGGAAACGCTGAAGTCTTATGGAGTTGATGGTACAAAAGACAGATTTGACGCGGGAAGTTTTCTAGCAGGCTCGACGGCTACATACAGTTATTCGTATCATATTAATCCCGGTACAGGATTGCCGGGTGATAATCCGTCAGATGCATCATATACGATAACAGGTATGAAATTCAGCGACGGAACTGAAACGAAGACATATAATGTAACTATTGAACTTACGCCTGGCACGGAGGCTACGATTGACAGAACTCCTCTTTACAGCAAATATGATGATGTTTTATTTGTTGAAGATCCGGCTTGGACGAAGTATTACGATCCGTATAAAGTAATCGATTATCTTATCGGAGCCGGAAACCCTAGCGGAGTTGACAGTAAACTTATTTCCGAGGTAACGGTGAGAAGAAGCGTTAATGTAAATGTTGTTGACTCCAATACGGTTATCGTAGAGTACGGATTTACCGGCAGCTATATTTATAACGGAGTTACCTTGTATTTTATGCTCGCAAGTGACGGAGGAAATGTTAACAGTACGTCAAGTTATTCAGCCGATGCACCGTTTAATTATTCTGTACCAAGAAATTCGACTCTAGCTGTTCCGGAACTTCAAAAAGTCCTAAAAGTTGCAGATAATGGTGGAGTATTGAAGCCTCTTAGGGATGTTTATCTTTATTATTATCCTGTATATGTAAACAGAACATCAGATCCGTCCGTTGCTTATTCGGTTAAGACAAATAAGGACTGTTTTTATTTCTCAAATAATTATTCCGCTGTTAATGTTTATCTGTTTAAACAGAAGGATGCCGGGAAAATGTCTGATACGAGGTTAAAGACCGAGGAATCAAGATACGAATTAGAACCACATAAAACAGTAGGTCTAAATTATAATATTAATCTTTATGATGCTGTCAATGCTAATCTTGGTGATTTAAGCGCATCCAGTCCGAATATTTTCGCATCTGTAATTGATGCCGGTGCGAGTGCTGATTTGATTCTTTTAAGAGGGTTGGACAATACTGATACTATTCCTTTGACCTCTAATGTTACTATTACAGTAACGGATCCTTCTCCTAAGGCCGGCGGAGATCCAACTCTTGCTGAGATAAGAGGAACACTGTTGAGATAAAGGTTTTTATATGATTACTAAAAAAAATATAAAAAATCATATTGTCAAAAATGAAAATGGTTCTACTCTGATCACTGTTATAGTTATAGTTGCGTTTATGAGTATACTTGCTACGGTTATGTTGTATTTGTCCGGTGAGAACTATAAGATGAAGGCTACGGATTTAAAGACTAAATCCAGCTTTTATGAAGCAGAGGAGGTTGTTGAGCTGATGAAAACCCAGCTCGCCCTTGATGTTGCTGAAGCATCAAAACCAGCATATACACTTACTTCAATAAATTATATTCAGAGCGGTAATAAACATATTCGTGCTGAAGAGTATTATGAAGAGTTTAGGGCTAATTATATCAGTGAATATAGGAATCATTGGTATACTACAGTAGGTGGGGCTACGACACTTGATCTTACTAAAGGTATTCAGGAATTGTTTCCCGGTGCAACTGCGATTTCAGCAGATTATTCTTTGAATAGAGCTAGTTTTACTATAACTGTTAATGGAACGGATCTTAAATGTACTCTTGAAAATTTTACTTTTGATAAAGCACTCAGTGTTCCTACAGACATATATGATTCTTCTGGAAAGCTAAAGAAATACCATATTTACGGTTCATTTACAGATGATTACAATTATCAGCCGTTTATGCTTACTGTATCTAACGACAGGAATTATACTTCGGTAATTAGCACCTCTTTTGAGGTATTGCCGCCTATACTTAATTGGGGCGATTCCATTGATAATTCTGATTCGGAGTTAGATTATACCGATTGTATTCATTATTATGGATGGAATAAGGATTAGTGCTTTTTTTGAGAATGATATGAAAAACAATACTGTTAATCTATTAAAAAATCATAGTGGTCTTAGCCTTATGGAAGTAATCGTTGTTGTAGCGATTGTATCCGTTCTGGTTGGTGTTACTTCACTCGGTTTTGGACTGGTATCCACGAAATCTGCTACGGAATGTGCTCAAAAGATGGATATATGCCTGAATAGAGCCAGAGTTAATACTATGGGTAAACAGAAAGGGTTTATTGCATTCTATTCTGACAGTGAAGGCTATGTGTATGCTGTAGAAAAATATGACAATGATTATTCGGGATCGATTCCTGCTAGTGGCGCTTGTGCTGCGCTTACAACGGGCGAAATGAGTACTAAGATTGGTACAAAGATAGGTAAAAAAGGCATTACTGTAACTTGTGGGTCTACTTCACTTACGGGATCGGCTTATAATCCGGTTTATTTTGAGTTCAGTAGAAGTGATGGTTCTTTGAAGGATACTTGTGCTTCCAATGCACCGATAGTTGTTACTAAAGGTAGCAGGACACTTACGATAAATATTCAAAAGCTTACAGGAAAGATCAGCATTACTAAGTAGTATTTGGTGTTTTTAGACGGAGGGTTCTCAATGAATCTTTTTAAGAAAATCTTCAAAAACAATATTGGTTTGTCCCTTGTGGAGTTGATTGCTACAGTAGCTATTATGGGCATAGTTTCTGCAGGTATCGGTATCGCTGTTGTATCAGCCAGTAGAAATTACAGTAAGGGCAGCTCTGAAGTAGATCTTCAGCAGGAAGTTCAGAATATTACAAATATTCTGAATAATCTTATAGTTGACTCCGCTTCAGTAGTAAACGGAACAAATCTGTCGGGTGATCCTGATCCGGGAAGCATTAGCATTACTGCTGTAAACGGAGATGTTTATAAGATTGAATTTGACAGCAGTAGTGGAAAGCTATTATACACTAAGCTTGTTGCAGGGGTGCCGGATGGCCCTTATACTTTGTCTGAAAATGTTAAGGTATTTACTGCTGATTGTTCTCAATATGGCACGGATCATTCGGTTCACTTCGATTTGGAGTTTACCAGTTCATCTAATGACCGTGATATGAATACAGCATTTACTTCTATGTCAAGAAATGCTGAAACAGGTGTGACACTAAATATTGAAAGTACCGGTGCGCTTGTCATTGATCCACAGGCTGTGATCGAACCAAACCAGACTATCGAGATTCCTTTTGATATGCTTTGGTCAGGTGAGACGCCTACCATGACTTATACAGTATCAGACATATCTACTTCCTCTGGTTCTTATGTTACGGTAGATACTACTCTTACAAATACTAACAAGAAGATAGTTGTGCATGCTGGTCCGAATGAGGGAATAAAGTATAATTATGATGGTAGTTTTAACAGCTTCTATGACACTATTTATATTAATCTTTCTGTTACCGGAACTAAAGAAGGAGCTACTGTATATACAATAACTCAGCCGGTTTTGGTACACATAAGAAGAATTACCGGTTTTGGTTTCTCCGGAGGACTTAATTCAGGAGCTTTTGGAAAAAAGAATTCCGATTATAAAATATTAAGCTCAATCAGCGGATATAATACAGACAGATTTTTTGCTCTTGCCTCGGATGATGATTATATTTCTCCTGATAAGGTTTGGGTAAAGGCAACAGCCAGCGCTAGTTATGGCAATGGGAATGTTGGTATTCAGATCAAGAATTCAGATGATACGAATGCCGGTTCAGCCTTTACCATAGCTTCAATGCCATTAAATGATCCTGTATTTGGTGATTATTTTGTATTGGAACCTGGTCAGTATTTCATTGCAAGGCTCAATGGCCCTAATGATCTTCAGTCAGGACAAAAAATTGAATTCACTGCTTATGCGGTGCATGCCTCATATAATGCTGCGGCTGCAGTCGGTGATCCTAATACTGCGGTAAATAAGACTACTGCCAAGTATGCGATGTTTGAAGGAAAATACTCGATTGCACCCAGTATTTTCCCTAATCCGCCAAGCGGATTTAAGCGTGGTGCTGATAATGAGGAACCTTCATTCTATGATAAGTTCCCCAGTGCTACCGATCAGATTAAGGTTTTTGTTGAGGACTTTTATTTACAATATCTGAAAGATAATTATCCGACTGATAATGCTGTTTTATCAGATGGCACAACTAAAGCAGTTGCTGATTTGACTGAAGATATGGTCGTTAATATGCTCAAGGATAAGATATCTTTCTCGCCTTTCTATTCTGTTGGTTCAACTACAGAGCCTAATGATCCTGCGCTTAGCACCAATCATTATGAATATGAAGATGGCTGGTATTGGTCTCAGTATCGTATCATGGGCGGTACCGGTGGAGGAAATGCTTATCATTTGCAGAAGCCTAATGACGGTGACGGTTCAATTGAGATAGTTACCACGGGTGATAATAACCCCGGTGCTTTAAGACTCGATCCGGATCAAGAATATCTTCTTGAGTTTATTTCTATCCTCTATAATAATACCGGTTCGGATATTACGATTATTCCGGGAAAAGAGGTTATAAATAATAAAGATATCATTTGGCCTTATTATCCTAAACTCTTAAAACTTGGATTTGGAGAGAAAACCGGAAGAGGAGAAATTTATTCCGGCGCAGGTTTTTCTCTTGTAGAAGAGTATAAGGAAGCATCTGAAGGCGGTGGATATTACAGCTACGCCAATATGTATCCTGTTTCTCCTGCTGATATGCAATATAAAACTAATTCCACATATGGTATTTCTGAAGGAGATAAGACAGTTGGCTCAGAGACTAATCCTATTTCTCTCGGCAGTTCCGAGCAGGGTATTTTCTTTAACCAGATTGAATGGGACGGACTTGCTACCAACGCATACATAAATCGTGCGAATGGAATCGTTCAGGTTAATAAAAAAGATGGTAACGGTTGGGTTACGCTTGTAACGGATATTAAGAATTCTACAGATGTTACCGGCTCGGGATTAAAAGTTCAGGCAGTAGGTTCTGAAGGAAAATATAAATTCATGAGCCAGGGAGAGCCGGTTAATAACAATTATGTATACAGGCTTATCCCTACGATTAAACAGTATAGGTATTACATAAAGGATTCCGAGGGAGTATTCAGCAGAACTATACATGGTGATAATGGCGGAGCTTCCGGATTTGTATTTAATTATCCCGGTGATACCGGAACGATTTACTTTAAGAAATATGGTAATTCAGTATCCGTAACTCTTAATGCCAATGGTGGAACTGTCAACGGAAGCGGTACGTATGTTGTTTCTTCGTTTGTTGCCGGTAGGGATACGTTACCAAATGCTGTTTCTTCTACTCCCGGAAAGTATTTTGCCGGTTGGTATACTGAAAGTTCCGGCGGTACTTTGGTTTCTAAGCCTACAATAAACTGCACATTGTATGCACATTATGATACACCGTCTTGTGTTAAAGGAACGGTTTCGAGCAGGGATTTATACGGAACACCTTGTTATAAGTTTACTGTAACGACCGGTTGCCTGCCTGTTAAGAGCTTCAAGATATACACCGGAGGCGGAATTGGAAACAGATTCGACCTGTCTTCCTGTAACGGTAATCCAAGTGGTGATTGTTATATTCTGACGGCATATTCCGGAAATCTTATAGATGCAAATACGACAAAGACATTTGAATTCACGTTAAGTGGCGGAGTTCTTGGAGATATCGTTGATGTTGAATATGATACGCCGTAAAAATTTTTAGCTTACTTACAAAGCAGGGAGTGATCCCTGCTTTGTTTAAAGAAGGGAATGGATTTATTTCATGTTTCATAAAAGAAGATTTATTTCGAAAACCTGCACTTCAGTAGCAGCTGCATTGTTTTTTTTAGCATCTTTTACTAATACTTCGTTATCGGCATATGCGGATAGTTTTGAATGGCGTACGGAGGAAGAGAATAAACAGTATTGGTATGAGAATAATATTCGTCAGGGAACTTACGATGATCCCAAGGGTGTTTTGGGAGATGATGATAAGGTCAGGGGACGTGAGATTTATGATCCTGTTTCCGGCGGATGGTATTGGCTTGATTCCGTATATAATGGGGCAAAGGCAGTAAGTAAGGAAGTATGGATGCCGTATATATATCAGGGAGAGGATAGATGGAGCGAGGCTGAGATTATTGAAAATTCCTTAAACAGCGGGGATATGGCAGAACAGATAAAGGACGCTATTCATAATCATGGCAACAGAGAGTCAGGCAAATGGGGGAAATGGGTAAGATATGATTCTAACGGAGCTATGATCAAAGGATGGTATATAGTTATCGGGAATGATGAGAATATTTATCCCGATCAAAAAGGGAATATATATTATTATGATCATATGACAGGACTTATGGCTAAGGGTAATGTCGTGATCGATAATGTTCAATACCATTTTAATGAAGTGACAGGTGTTCTTGACTCCGATAATCCACCGGATGCTATAACTCGGCTTATTAATAATACATCAGATGAAACATCCGATGATTCATCAAATGTTTCTGATGATAATTCCGATTCGACAAAGGATAAGAAGGAAGAAGGAAACAGTACCGAAACTGACAATAATTCATCCGAGAATAAAGCTGACGACAGAAAAGATTCTTCAACGTCTGATAACAGCTCTACAAAGAATAAAGGTAAATCAAATAATAACACAAACGAAAATAATAACTCTTCCGCGGAGAATGAAGGGAAGAATGAAACCAACAATTCATCTACGGAAAATGTGGGAGGGAATGAAACTAATAATACCTCAACGGAAAATGTAGGAGAAAACGAAACCAACAACTTTTCTTCTGATAACGCCGGAGGAAACGAAGTTAACAACGCTACTTCGGAAAATAAAGGAGAAAATGAAACTAATAACTTATCCTCGGAAAACACAGGAGGGAATGAAACAAATAACTCTACCTCAGAAAATACGGGAGGAAATGAGACCAATAACTCTACCTCTGAAAATGCAGGGGGAAATGAAACCAATAACTCATCCTCTGAAAATGCAGGAGGAAATGAAACCAATAATTCCATGGAAAATGCAGGGGGAAATGAAACCAATAACTCATCCTCTGAAAATGCAGGAGGAAATGAAACCAATAATTCCACGGAAAATGCAGGGGAAAATGAGACTAATAACTCCACCTCGGAAAATTCAGGTGGAGGCGAAACTAATAATTCTTCAAACGAGCAGGCTACAAGTATATTATCTCAATGCACGGTAGGGGATGTTGTAAGCTTCGGATCCTATGAACAGGACAATAATTTATCGAACGGAAAAGAACCGATCCTTTGGAAAGTACTCAGTGTTTCAAATGGTAAGGCTTTGCTTCTAAGCGAATACGCTTTGGACTATTTACAGTATCATAATGTTGGACAGTATACTGTTACATGGGAGACATGCTCTCTTCGTGCTTGGCTTAACAATGATTTTTATAATTCTGCATTTGACAGTAATGCTCAGTCGAAGATCGTTTTAACCGAGAATGTAAATGAGAGTAATCAGAAATCAATGTACGGTACCGGAGCCGGAGGAAATAACACACTCGACAGAGTATTCTGCCTTAGTCAGAGTGATATAAAGAATAATCTTTCTTATAATGATTGGAAGAGCGGTTCAATGTATGGATTTTGTGAAGATCTGATTGCGCCTGCAACGGAGTATGCATGTTCAAAGGGTGCTACGAATGAGGTGATTTCAGAAAGTTATTATAACAGCAGTCTGAAAAACAAGCATTATAGTACAGGGTGCATTGGAAAGAGCGGATGCATTTGGTGGCTCAGGTCTCCGGGAAATATTCAGTACAGAGCTTGCTATGTCGATCAATACGGTAAGGCCGGAGAAACTATTTGTAATTACGACACTTCTTATTATGCTGTACGCCCTGCTATGTGGGTAAGCATGAATTAATTTGATTATAGGGGTATAAAATGAATATAATTCGTTTTTTCCGTAGTATTATTACAATATCTTTTTCTGTATCATCTTTTTTTATAATTGGTATTTTGCCCGTATATGCATCTGACTTTGAGTGGAAGATTGAAGAAGAGGGAAAAGCTTTTTGGTATGAATATGGAATCCGTCAGGGTACATACAGCGATCCGCAGGGTGTACTCGGGGATGATGGAGTGAATCGTGGCAGGGAGATTTATGATTCCGATTCGGATGCATGGTATTGGCTTGACAGTGTTTATAATGGGGCAAAGGCTGTAAATAAAGAAGTTTGGATGCCATATATATACCAGAATGAAGATAAGTGGGACGAAAATGAAATAAGCAAAAATATTGTTAATAGCGGAGATATGGCTGAACAGGTAAGGGAAGCTATTTATAACCATGGAAACAGAGAATCCGGTAAGTGGGGAAAGTGGGTTCGTTATGACGGCAACGGAGCCATGGTGAAAGGATGGTATAAGGTACAGGGGGAGGACGAAGCAATTTATCCTGATCAGGCAGGAAACATCTATTATTATGATCAAATGACAGGGCTTATGGCTAAAGGTTATATTACAATAGATGGAGTAATATATCACTTTGATGAAAAAACCGGAGTTTTAGATTCTGAAAATATTCCCGATGTTTTTAGAAACAATACATCCAATAATGGCTCGGATAATAATGGATACTCCGGAAATAATGCAATTGTAAATTCAGATTTATCAAATTGCAAGATTGGTGATATCGTATATCTTGGAGCTTATGAACAGGATAATAATATCGAGAACGGTAGTGAAGCGATACAATGGAAAGTTATAAATATATCCGGTGATAAAGCACTTTTATTGAGTGAAAAAACGTTAGATTATATGGAATATCATAATGTAGGAGAATATAATGTCACCTGGGAAACTTGTTCCCTTAGAAAATGGCTTAACAGTGATTTCTATAATTCTGCTTTTGATGGCAGTGTTCAGTCTATAATCATTGAGACTGAACTTGTAAATGAAAGCAATCAGAAGTCGATGTACGGTGCAGGCTCTGGTGGAAACAATACCTGGGATAAAGTATTTTGTCTCAGTCAGAGTGATATAAAGAATTATTTTTCGTATAATGATTGGAAGAATGGGTCAATGTACGGATATTGCGAAAATCTGATCGCTCAGGCAACAGAATATGCGGCATCTAAAGGAGCCTCGAACTTGATCATTTCCGAAAACGATTACACTACTTCTCTGAAAAGTAAAAAATATGATGTGAGCTGTATTGGAAAAGCAGGATGCATATGGTGGCTTAGGTCGCCTGGAAATATTCAGTATAGAGCGTGCTATGTAGATCAGTATGGAAAAGCTGGTGAGACTATCTGTGATTATGCAACTTCATTGATGGCTGTCAGACCTGCTATGTGGGTAAGGATCCGTTAAGAATTTTTAAGATTTATAAACATTAAGTGTATTATAAATAATTGTAAGCTATATATCTTGAGGATGAGTTATCCGTAGAGTATAATTAACACAGAATATATGAGGAAGGATTATTCTTTTACTTGATGAAAAGGACAGATAATAAAGGTTTTTCAGTTGTAGAACTGATTATTGTTATTGCTATTATGGCGATAATTATCGCTCTTTTGGTTCCGCAGTTTTTAAAGCATATGGAAAGATCAAGAGAGGCAAAGGATTTACAGGATATTGAAACATATAAGTCTACTGTAGAAGCGATGGTTGTTGATAATGCTATTCCTGATGGTAATATTATTATCGGTATTAATCCTGAAACTAATAAAATTGAATCCAATGTACCGGATTCTGCTCTTGAAAAATATGGGATTGACAAAGATACTCCCTTAGCGTCGAAACAATGGACGGCTTTTGAGTGGCATCTTGATTCAAGTGACTATGTTTGGCAGCTTCAGGGAGATGATCTTTCGGGTGCGCAATATTTTACACCGCTTGGACAGCGCAAGACTAATGAAACCGAAACAGGAGAGTAGATAAAGAGGAGATATGAGAGATGAGAGAAAGTGATCATAAAGGTTTTTCACTTGTTGAAGTAATAATTGTTATTGCTATTATGGCTGTTTTGGTCGGTATTCTTGCGCCTCAGTTTATTAAGCATGTTGAAAGGTCCAGAGAAGCCAAGGATCTACAGAATATAGAAGAGTATAAGGTGACGATTGAATCCATAGCTGCTGATAAAGAAGGATTGGATGCAAATATGGAGATAGCCATAACAACATCCGGTGGTACATTTATAAATGTGGACGATTCTGAATTACAGAAATATGGTCTTCATGATAATTTTGAATTATCATCCAAGCATTGGACAGATTTTACATGGACATATGATGTGACTTCGTATTCTTGGTCTTTAGATAACAACACCGGTGCAAAGTATTACCATGCCGATGGAACACCATACTGAGATATACTTCATTGTTATGCGAAAAGTTTGGTTCTTATCACATTAATGAAATGCTAGCTTGCTTCTATAAAGATGTTTTCTTATTGACTTATTCGAACATTTGTTCTATAATTCTTTTATAGAGGAGGTGGTAGAATGAGTTATTTGAATGAAGATGCCAAAGTTTACTCAGATTTTGCATATGATGATGCTTTCAGGACGATTGAGACCTATTGTGACGATGTTGTGATCGACTATATCAATTATTTCTTTGGTGAGAGTTTTAGCAGATCGGCTAAGATATCAAGGTATAGAAACGAGCATTTCGTTACCCATGAGGATCATTCAGAAGAGAAGGATATTACAGATTCTCATATCACAGTTTCTGAAAACGGTATTACCAAAAGATACCATTTTGAATGTGAGAGTGGGAAATATAACGGATCCTTACTCGTCAAAATGTTTCGCTATGATTCGCAGATAGCTATAGATTCCAGTACTTATAGCAATGCTAGATTGTATGTGGATTTTCCTTATAGCGGTCTCTTGATGCTCAGAAGCGGAAAGAATACTCCTGATAGCGCTCAAGTATTTATTCATACTCCAGGTGGAGAAATCAGTTATGATATTCCGATCATGAAAGTATCTGATTTTTCTATTGATGATCTATTTGATAAGAAGCTTTATTTTTTGATACCCTTTTATATTTTCAATCTGGAATCAGAGATAAAAAAGTATGATACAGATGAGAACTATGTTAGCAGGCTTGCAGATACATATAGGATTATTCTTTCAAGATTGGAAGATGATGTACTTTCTGAACGCTTGTCTACGGACTCAAATGATGTTATTATTTTATTGACGCACAAGGTTTTGTTTAAACTTACCATGAATTCTGTGAATACTCAGAGAAAGGTGGGTGGTGTTATGGGCGGAAAAGTATTGGAACTTGATTATATAAAAGGCATCCGGGATGGTAGAGAGCAAGGAAGAGAAGAGGGAAGAGAAGAAGGAAGAGAAGAAGAAAGAGATTCTGCCATCCAGAAGCTTGCTAATCATTATATGAAAGAAAACCCGGAATTATCTGAAAAAGAAGCATTGGAAATGGCTACAGCGATTTTGAGATGAAACATTAAAGTATAATACACCTTGGTGCTGGTCGCCAAGGTGTATATAATTTGAAAAGATCGTTCTGAAAAATGTAGATTATAGAGATGAGTGATAAAAAGAAGAAAATTTTAAAGATAATAATCCCTCTTATTGCAGTATATCTTGTTTTGATGGGGGGAATTATTTTTCTTATTGTAAAAGTTAATGGTAAGGGAGATGGAGGGAGTGATTCCGGTAGAACACAGGTTGCTGTGAATGAGGGCAGGTCCGGAAATGCGGATAACGATGATACCGATAAAAATAACACTTCTTTGGAAGATGATGGAAACGGTCAAGGCTCTCTAAATCCGGATGGAAACAATCAAGATTCTGATACTGATAAAGTTGATTCTGATGCTGAAGGATCAAGGCAAAACGCTGATAATTCAGGTTCCGGTAATGATGAAAACGGTATTGAGGAATCAAGCAATGCAGACTTAAGCAATTTAGACTCGGACAATTCAGATTCCGATAATCCGGAATCAGATAGTTCACCTTCAAATCCCTCCAACGAAAATAATTATAATTCCTCCGGACTATCCGAAGCTCGCTTAAAATACATCAGCAAGCTTTCACTTAAAGGCGATGGTTACGAAGGAAAGAAGGGTACCGGTAATTACAATTACGGCGAAGCGCTTCAGAAGTCGATCCTTTTCTATGAGCTTCAGCGCTCCGGAAAGCTTCCGGACAATACTAGGACTAACTGGCGCGGAGATTCGTGTCTTAATGACGGAGCGGATAACGGGCTTGATCTTACGGGCGGATGGTTTGATGCCGGGGATAATGTGAAGTTCAATCTCCCGATGGCATATACCGCAGCAATGCTTGGCTGGTCCTTGTATGAGGACTTAGATGCCTACGAGGAGAGCGGACAGCTTTCATATGCGCTTGATAATATCAGATATGTCTGTGATTATTTCATAAAATGTCATCCCGAAGATGAGGTATATTACTACCAGGTTGGTGACGGCGGAGCGGATCATTCCTTTTGGGGACCTGCTGAGGTTGTAGAGACGAGAATGAATCGTCCTTCCTATAAGGTTACCAAGTCTTCGCCGGGTTCCTGTGTAGTCGGAGAGACTGCAGCGGCACTGGCGGTTGCAAGCATTGTGTTTGAGAAGGAAGATCCGAAATACAGCAAGCTTCTTCTTGAACATGCAGAAAGTCTCTACAAATTTGCGGATGATACAAAGAGTGATTCCGGTTATACCGCCGCAAACGGATTTTACAGTTCATGGAGCGGTTTTTATGACGAACTGGCCTGGGCGGGAGCCTGGCTTTATAAGGCAACCGAAAAAAAGGATTATCTTAATAAGGCTGAAACCTATTATAAGTCCGCAAGCTGTGATCCCAAATGGGCGCAATGCTGGGATGATGTCAGTGTAGGCGCGGCAATGCTCCTTGCGGATATTACAGGGGATGCGACCTATACTGATTTTATCGGTCAGCATCTTGATTACTGGACTACGGGAAATAACGGTCAGAAGATAAGCTACAGTCCCAAGGGACTAGCATGGCTTGATAACTGGGGGTCGCTCCGCTATGCTACGACTACCGGTTTTATAGCGGCTGTTTACAGCGAGAGCGACAACTGCCCCAAGGATAAAAAGGATACTTATTGGAACTTTGCAGTATCTCAGGCCGACTATGCGCTGGGAAGCAGCGGAAGATCCTATGTCTGTGGATTCGGAGATAATCCTCCGGTTCATCCCCATCACAGAACTTCTCAGGGTTCGTATCTCAACAATATCAATGAACCCTCGGAGTCAAGGCATGTTCTTGTCGGGGCACTTGTGGGCGGACCTGACGCATCGGACAATTACAGTGATGTGATAACCGATTACAACAAGAATGAGGTTGCCTGCGATTACAATGCCGGATATACCGGGCTTATGGCAAAGCTGTACACTAAATATCACGGGCAGACGATCAAAAATTTCGGAGCGATAGAAGCTCCGGATAAAGAGTTTTTCTCTGAGGCATCCATAAATGTACCCGGAGATGATTTTGTCGAGATCAAGGCTTATGTCTATAATGAGTCTGGCTGGCCGGCAAGATGCGCTAAGGATCTCGAACTTAGATATTTCGTTGATCTGACTGAAATATATGATGCGGGCGGATCTGTAGAAGATATCCAGACTACGACAAACTATATGCAGGATGCCACTGCAAACGGTCTTTGCGTTTTTGATGAGGACAGGCATATCTATTATATGTCCATCAGTTTTTCCGACGGAGCGGTCTATCCCGGTGGGCAGGAGAGCTACCGCAAGGAAGTACAGTTCCGCATGAGAAGTACGATAGGTGTATGGGATGACAGCAATGACTTCTCACATGAGGGGCTTTCGGTAAATTCCATGTCGCCTGGAACTAAGCTGGCGGTCTACGAAGGCGGAGCTTTAGTCTTCGGCTCCGAACCGGAATAAAGAAGAAAAAAACTATTCCAAGACAATTAATTACAGAAATCTATAAAAGAATGATCTATGAGTAAACCCGGCAGCTTTAAAACAAAATTACGTTCATTTATTCCGAGAAGAGTCGGCAACCGTGTTGTTGCCGGCTTTTTGGGGTTTTCTAAGGCTTTGGGAAGGCCTTTTACGGTCAAAGGCGCTAAAAGAGCGGCAGATAACAAGACAAATATTTTAACGCATTTTTCGGATATAAGGAGAACCAACGGTTATATCGAGGATCAGAATTCGTATACAGATGTAAGATACGGAGCAAAGACCATGCAGTATTCGGGCTGCGGGGTATTTGCTGTTTACAATGCGCTTATTAATCTTCATGGATATCCGGATTATCAAGACAAGATGACTTCACCGGTGGGTGATAAAATTAAGATAAAATATTCTGTACCGATGTCCTGCGCCGTAATGCTCTCCGAGCTTATTTTGGAATTTGAGAGAAACGGTATTGTTTTTTCCGGAAATCTCGGAACGGATCCGGGGGCAATCAATAAGTATTTCATGAAAAAGGGTTATGAGACCGTGATCTCATACAAGGCCGCCGATTTTGACAGGATCGGAGAGCGGTCCGATACGCTGATCCTTATTATGTATAACGACCGAACCGATATAATGCAGAATGTGCATTTCATAAATATTTCGAAAGAAAATGATATGTTTACCGCTCACAATGTCTATTGTAACGGATATGTATTTCCGCCGAAAAATAGCGTGACAGAGACCATAGGGTCCTTCTACGAGGGAAGATCAAAGGGCATCTGCCTGATTGGGATCAGGAAAAAGCTGTAATAATAGGCTTTTTATCTTTTACCGGTCCTTTGGATGTGATATAATTATATTTCACACGACGAACCGCATTAATCATAAAGAATATCTCGCTTAAATGAGCAATACAGATGATCCGAAAAATGAAATATCCACCCGCCGTCAGAAAACAGGTCTTATCCTGACTATTGTTTTCTGTGCACTGTTTCTTTTGGTCGATTATTTCTGCATCTGGTTTTACTTTTTAAGAGTCGTCCCAAAGCATCGGTCATACTTTAGCGAGCTTGGATCGGAGGATGTCAGCACGGATCCCGATGATTATCTGACCGGTATCAGCTTTTTACATAAAAGATATGGGGTTGATGCCTCGAAAGTCGATCCGTATAGAGAAGGCTCATACGAAGTAATTGTCTCTAACGGTAAAAAGCAGTATATGTACTATGTCAATATCGTAGATACGACTGCTCCGAGAGTAGATATATCAAACGGCATTTCCTTTCTTGTCAATCCTGATTCCTATGAAGAAAAAAACGGGGAAGCGCAGGAAGAAAGGCTTTATGAGTTGAGCTATCCCTACAGTGCCGATTTTATCTTTGATTATCTTTATGACGAATCCGGAAGCGCTGATATCTCTGTGTTTATCGGTGAAGCACTTATGGGGGAGATCTCTCTTGATACTCCCGCAGGTTTTTCCGGGGAGAACAAAGGGACATTTTACGAGCGCTTCAGAGAAGAAGCCGAAAGCAGTGAATTCAGGTTCTGTTTTCAGGAAACAGGGGATTATCCCGTTACCGTTACAGTAACCGATGGTTCGGGCAATACCACCCGCAAGGATTTTACCGCGTCGGTCAGGGATTCTACAGCGCCTGTGATAGTGCCTTATCCGGATGAGGATGCACCTTATTTTGCGACCGGGCATCTCTACGGCGCGGAGGATTTTGCTTCTTACATAGAAGATAATTCGGGCTTTTTCAGCACGGCGATCATTGAAGGCGGAGAGACTTTGGCGCGGACTATCGTCGACACACCGGGTGATCATACGGTCACGCTCTATGCCGTAGACGAAGCCGGAAACGAAGTCACAGAGGATATCACTGTTAAATTCGATGAGCCGCCGATATTCATAGCGGTAAGGGACAAGGTCGTACAGAAGGATTCGGATTATGACCTTGCTAAGCATATAATAGCGGTCGATAAGACCGATGGTGATGTTTCGGATACTATCGAAATATATGATGACGGATTTGATACATCTGTGCCGGGGGTATATAATGTCAGGTATACCGCACATGACAGCTACGGACTTGAGACGGAGATCATAGCCAAGCTGACAGTCGGCTCAAACAGGACGCCGGGCTTTTATCTCAGGGAAGATGAGATAAGCCTTCTCTGCGATTATTCATATTTCGAATATGAGCCCCTGGATAATTATGATTTTGACGAAGCAGTAGAGCTTGTGGAGCCCACCCTTGTAAACATCATGCAGCGCTTCGGCAATAACGGATACAATGCGGGTTCCGGCTTTATTTATGCGATAAATGATGACTATACTTATATCGTGACCTGCTGGCATGTTACAAAGAATATGTACGGCAGGATCGAGATCATGTTCTGTGACGAGGAGAGCAGTACGGTATATGTCGATATGCCCGAAGTTACGGAATATGCTCCGGATAATGAGATCGCTATGTTCCGCATTCCGACTTCGGATATTCCGGCGGAAGTATTGGTTGACCTGAAGGAAGTTTACTGCGACGAGGACATTTATTCCGAGCTCAGAAAAGGCGATGAGATCATTGCTTACTCCGGGCACTGGCTGAACGATGAGCCTCTTATAAGGCCGCTTATCGTGAGGGATCTTGATTCAAGCTTTATCGAGGATGCGATGCACTGTGTGCGGACCTCGCATAATGTGGAATCCGGTATGAGCGGCACTGCAGTAGTCGACAAGAGAGGCCGCCTGGTCGGTATCGTTGAAGGCTTTATCAGTTACTGGGATTATACCAAGGCTGATTACACCTATGATGGTTATCAGCTTCGCATAGACGGACTCAGTGAGCTTTATCAGAGGGTTTCGGGAGAGTAGAAAAAGAGAAAAGAATTTTTAGAGAAAGCGTAGTTTTAAATGAGATTTGACATGCACTGCCATACAAAGGAAGGCTCGATCGATGCGCGCCTTCCGATCGAAGAATATATCAGGATCCTTATTAGTAAGGGCTTTGACGGAATGATGGTCTCGGACCATGATTCTTACAGGGGATATGATTATTACAAGAGAATGGGACTGGATGAAAAATATCCGGATTTTGTTGTGCTTAAAGGCATTGAGTATGATACCCTGGATGCGGGACATATCCTGTGCATACTTCCGAACCATATCAATCTTCACATTCTTGAGATTAAGGGAATGCCGGTAAGGCTTCTTATCGATATCGTTCATCATCACGGCGGAATTTTAGGACCGGCGCATCCTTACGGTATCCGCTACCAGAGCTTTATCAATACGATCAAGCAGCATAAGCAGATGCAGTTCATGAAGGAATTTGACTTTGTTGAGCGTTATAACGCCTGCGAGGATGCGGACAGCAATCACAAGGCGGATTATCTGGCAAGAAGCTTTGATCTTCCGGGCTTTGGCGGAAGCGATGCCCACAGGGCCAACTGCGCGGGGCTTGCCCACACCGATTTCCCTGACAGAGCTCATATAAAGAGCAATAACGATCTGATAAAATTTATCAAAAAAGACGGAAAAGATGTTACTGCGGGCGGTACCTACTACGGAAAGACTGTAAAAAATAAGATCCCGTTCATATACGAGCTCATGATCCAGAGCTATTGGGTATACAATAAGGGCGGAGGTCTCATAAACAGGATGCGCCATAACCGCCATCTTCGCCAGATGTATCTCAAGGAGATCATTAAGAGCAGGCAAAGGGATTAAGAAAACTAAATCAAAGATTAAGAATATTTAACTGTATTTTATCCTGCATCTGTGGTATCTTATCTAAGGTGAATAAAATATAGTAATTAAGTTTTTTGAAGTAAAAGTATTTTAGAAGCTGTTTTTATGTTTGCAAAAAAAGAGAGAGAAAAGAAAATAAAGCAGAAGATAAGCAAGCATCAGATGCGTGCCAAGTGGGGTTCTACATTTTTTCTGATTCCCAGCGTTTCCGGTGTTGCTTTATTCTTTTTCATACCATATCTGGTTGTTATCTATTATTCTTTCCTTGACAACCCGATCGGAAAGAATTTCGTGTTCTTCAGCAATTATGTCGGTGTCATGCAGAATACGGCCTTTCGCACGGCTGTTAAGAATACCGGTGTTTTTTCGGCGATAGCAGTGCCCCTTGCGGTTTTGTTATCGCTGCTTCTTGCGCTTCTTCTTGACAATAAGATCCCTTTAAGGACACAGTTTCGGACCTTTCTTTTAAGCCCGATGATGGTTCCGGTCGCTTCGATCGTACTCATCTGGCAGGTTCTTTTCGATCAGAACGGTGCAATCAATGTATTGTTCTCAAAATTCGGCTTTACCGCCGTAGATTGGATGAAGTCTGACTATGCGATCATCGTTATAGTGCTTCTGTTTTTGTGGAAAAATATCGGATACAACATGATCCTTTTCATGGCGGCGCTTGCTTCCGTGCCTCAGGATATCATAGAGGTTGCAAGGCTTGAGAGTGCCGGCAGGGTGAAGATCTTTTTCATGATCAAGCTCAGGTATCTTGTAAGCACTATTGTTTTTGTTACGATCATGTCGCTGATCAATTCGTTCAAGATATTCCGTGAGATCTATCTGCTTACGACGGATTATCCGTACGCAAGTATTTATATGCTGCAGCATTTCATGAACAACAAGTTCAAGAGCCTCGATTATCAGATGCTCAGTGCGGCGGCCGTTGTCATGAGTTTGTTTATGGTCGTGCTGATCGTTATTCTCTTCAAAGCGGAAGAGCATTTCAGCAAGGATCTTGACGGTTAGAAATATGGAAAAAGAACAGTTAACCCAAAATAAAATACCGAAAGCAAGAAGGCTCGCAGCTCGCCCCGAGGGACACGGAAAGCGCAAAAAGATAATCAAGGCTGTCTGCATTTCAATCGCAACAGTTCTTACAGCCGCGATCTCACTGCTTTTCCTCATGCCGATCGTGCTTACGATAACAAATTCGTTCATGTCCCCCACGGAATTTGCGGCAAATTACGGCGCAATCTTTGCTACGACCAAGTCAGGCGGCCGTCAGTTTGTTGCAGAGCTTGTTAATCTTAAGTTCATTCCGGATATGGTAAGCTTTTCGCAGTATTCGACCGTGCTCCTTAGAAGCCCCGAATATCTGCTGAAATTCTGGAACTCAGTGATACTTGTTGTTCCGATTATGCTTTTCCAGCTTGCCGTTGCGGCACTTGCCGGATATGGATTCTACAGATATAAGGGAAAGATCAGAGGCGTGATCTTCTTCGCTTATATAATACTTATGCTGATGCCTTATCAGGTTACGCTGGTTCCCAACTATCTCGTAAGCAGCTGGCTGAAGATACTCGATACATATTGGGCCATCTGGCTGCCCGGAATCTTTTCGCCGTTTTCGGTTTATCTTATCACGAAGTATATGAACAGGATCCCGGTTTCATGTATCGAGGCGGCGCAGATTGACGGAGCGGGAGAGTTCAGCATCTTTTTAAAGATCTGCCTTCCTATGAGCAAGGGAATAATAATGTCTACCGCGATCCTCGTGTTCATCGATTACTGGAACATGGTTGAGCAGCCGCTGATCCTTTTGTCGGATCCCGAGAAATATCCCCTGAGCGTATACCTCAGCAAGATCAATTCAGGCGAGGTAAGCCTTGCGTTCGCGGTGGCGACGATATACCTGATACCCACCCTCCTCGTATTCCTCTACGGAGAAGAATACCTGGTTGAAGGAATAACTTACCAAGGTGGGGTAAAAGCTTAAGCCAAAGCGATGCAGGCTGTGTCTTTTACAGCCTGCACGGCGACAGAAACATTGCGAAGCAATGTTTTGAAAGCCGCACGGAGTGTCGCGCCGTGCAAGATGTCTTTTATCTTGCACGGATTATGAAACATATAGATAATTAGAGAGAGGTACAGTCATGAACGAAATAACCATAAGAAAGAAAGAGGAGCTTGATCCCCAGGAGAAGAGCTACAGAAGGCGCAAAGACATGATTAAAAACTTTATCATAGTCTTTCTTGTCATCATGCTCATCCTCACCTTCTTTTCGAATACTATCATGAATTATTCGCTCCCGAAGGTAGCGGTTCAGTATATTCAGTCCGGTACCATCACCTCCGTGATAAGAGGCCAGGGAACTGTGGAGAGCGGTGATCCCTATAATGTCATGGTTAAATATTCAAAGACTGTAGGAAGCATCTCCGTAAAGAACGGCCAGGAAGTTAAAGCGGGCGACCTTCTGCTCTCACTTGAGGCTGAGGACAGCCAGGAATTAAAAGATGCAAAGAAGGCTCTTGAAGATGCTAAAAACGCTTATAATGCTATCCTTCTCTCAGACAAGGTTGACGCGGCTATAATCGCTTCATCACAGGGGGAGGTTGATGTAAATGCATTCCGTGACAGTATTTCAAATGCCCAGGCTGCAATTAAGACCGCCGAGAAAAACGTTGATGACTGCCAGGCTGTGGTTGACAATTTAAACAACCAGATCAGCCTTGTTTCCGGAACAACCGTAACGGAAGCTGAAAAGACCAATGTTGATAATTTAAGGACTGCATCCGACAATGCAAAGTCCGCACTTGATACCGCCGAGACGACTCTGGCTCTTGCCGAAAATGCTGTAGAAAATGCTCAGGCCGCACTTACCGCAGCAAAGAGTACAAAGGGCGTTGCTAAGGATACACTTGATGCCGCTCAGGCAGAATATGACAATCTCTCATTTTTCAAGTATCTTCTTGACAAGAAGAATGCCCATGAGGCGGATGAGACTCAGCCCGAATTAAACGAGACCGAGAATGCTCAGTATGAGTCCTATATTGCTGTGGATTCATCACTTTTATATACCATCGATGAAAGACTTGCTTCCGCCAATGCCGATCTTATCGCTGCGAGCGACGCATATACCGCGGCTTATACCGAGGAGGCTGAAAAGATAGCAAACGCACAGGCTACTCTTGATATTGCAAATGCAAATCTCGATGAGGCCAAAAAGGCTAAGGATGCTGCAAATGCTACTTATACCACGGCATACAATAACTGGAAGAATGCAAACGACGGCATTATCTCGAAGCAGAACAATACCACGGATACCGTGACCAATCTCCGCAATCAGCTCAGTGTTGCGCAGATAAATCTCTCAAATGCATCAAAGAATCTTGATGATAAGAAATCGGATCTTTCCGAGCTTATTACAAAGATCGGTTCCATTAGGGAACTTACCGATGCTCAGGCTGTTATCGACAAGGCACAGGAAAATGTGGACAAGTACCAGGAGCAGTCCGGAGCTGCAGAGGTCTATGCACCGATAAACGGCACTGTAATGAGCATAAACGTTTCTTCGGGAAAGAAGACCAGCACGGATGATCCCGTTGTCGTACTTCAGCCCGAGGGACAGGAATTCACCATGTCATTCTCACTCGAGAATGAGAAGGCAAAGGAGATATCCATCGGTGATCCCGCTGAGGTTACAAATTCCTGGTGGTACAACGATGTCACAGGTACCGTTGCTACGATCAGACCTGACCAGTCGGATCCCAACAGGAAGAAGACAATAACCTTAAGCCTTCAGGGAAGCCTTACTGCAGGTCAGAATCTTACAATGACGATCTCATCAAGGACTTCTAACTATGATCTCGTTGTTCCCGCAAGTGCTGTGCATAACGACAATAAGGGAGACTATATACTTGTTGTCGAGTCAAAGTCCAGCCCTCTCGGAAACAGATATTTTGCTAACAGATATGATGTTGAAGTACTTGCTACGGATGACACACAGACTGCCATAAATGCAGGACTTACCGGTTATTCCGAGTATGTTGTGACCACCGCAAGCAAGCCGATCTCAGCCGGAGCACAGGTTAGACTTTCGGAGAATTGATTCAGGATTATGAAATTTGTCGGTTTCAATAAAATAAAGTTAATAGTGCTTTGCACAGCGGTACTTGGCTTTATCGTGTTCGGGATTTTCAGACTGTCGGCATATATGACCGAGAAGGACGTTCCCTATACCGGCGTTGCCGAAAGGTTTGCACCCGATGGTGGATATACTCATATCGCGGTATATTTCACACCGGATACCTATGCGGAAGCGGATACCCTTAAGAACCTTTATCATTATGTGGAGACTGCACTTAATAAGGATTCGATCGAGGCTGATCCGGACAATAAGAATGCAAGACTTACCGCTAGTGCGTTTATTGCCCACGGCTCGCTCAACGTCAGCAGTCCCTCCGCTAATGTCACGCTCCCCGCAATGGGAATATGGGGTGATTTCTTCCTTTTCCATGAGCAGAACCTTCTCTCAGGAAATTATTTCAGCGACAGGGATCTAAATCAGGACTATTGTCTCCTGGATGAAGAAGCGGCATGGAAACTCTACGGTTCGAACGATATCGCGGGTAAAATTCTCTATGTCGGCGATACTCCCCTTGTCGTAAGAGGTGTTTTTTCACAGCCGGACGATAAAATGTGTCAGGCTGCCGGTGCCATCGGACAGTTTTGTTATGTACCCTATGATTTTCTTGTAAATCATGGTATGATAAACAAGATAAGCTGTTATGAGATAGTTATGCCTAATCCTGTTCCCAATTATGCGGCACAGAAGCTTCAGAAGGAGCTTGGCTTTGAGGAGGACAAGGTCGAGCTTGTTGAGAATACCGGCAGATTTGATATCATAGACAGCATTAAAAAGGTCTCCGGGCTGAAGTACAGGGCTATGCGAACGAAGGCTCTCGTATTTCCGTGGTGGGAGAATGTAACCAGAGTTTTGGAAGAGAGGATCAGCGTTTTTAATCTGATCTCTGCCATTGGGCTTATTTACGGAGCGGCAGTTGTTCTTACACTGATAGTTATTCTGTTTATTCAGAATAAGGATATATTAGCTGCCTATATCGTATATTTCTTTGAGAAGATACGGGATTCGATCTATCGAAAGAGGATGAATAAGCGTAAGCAGGCCTAAGGTGAAATCATTTATTTGGAAGAGGAGAAATATGAAAAAGGGAATAATTAAAAGCATAATCATTTCGGGAATGGCTCTGTTGATGGTCATTCCTTTTGCGGGTTGTAAGAAGGCCTCGGTTACCGAGGATCCGAAGAATGCTAAGGAATATGTCTTCAAATATCAGGGTATCGAGCTTAATTTCCCCGGTGATAATGACATGACATATTTTGATGTAAGCTCCATTGATACCACAGGGAACAGAGCCTTTGCTGTTGCTTCGTCCTATGATTACAATACCGGAGAAAATCTGTCATATCTCATCGATATCGATCCGGGCAGCCTTTCATCCAATATCAGTTTAATGGAAAAGCCCGATCTTTCGGAATGCAGACCGGAGGAGTATGTCGGTGAGGACGGTTTCTGGGAGAACAGCTACTATGGAAATATGACTGCGCTTGACGGGGAGATCGTAGGAACCTGCCAGTACAGCTGCAGTTATTACAGCGATGTCGATTATTACAGCGCTGACAGTTATTTCATCTGTGCCTGGGATACAAACGGAAAATATAAGTGGAAGCTGAACCTTTCGGATGAACTGAAAGCGGAGTATATCTATGTAAACAGCCTTTTTGTAGGCGGAGACAAGCTTTATGCTCTTGTTAACGGAAGCCTTATAGGCGGAAAGAATTTCAGCGGTCTTGTTACTGTTGAGAATAACGGAAATATCGGCAAGACTTTTGAACTGAATCCGTCTACGACTATCAACGCGATCCTTCCCACAAAAGACGGAAGATTTATCGCTACTTACTATGATGAAAGCTACAACATGAAGGCTGCTTACCTTGACACAAGTACAGGAGAGATCGGTGAAGCCGTAGTTGTTCCCGATAATTTCCTTTCAGGCGGTTTTTCTTCTGTAAGACAGGGCTTTGATACTGATTTCATCTACAGTAATTCGCAGGGAGTATTTAAATTCAATATCGGTGATACCGAGAGCACAAAGCTGATGGATCCCATCAATTCCGACCTTAACGGATATAATGTCTCCAAATTTGCTTTTATAGACAAGGATCATTTTATCGGAAGCTACAGCAATCTTGAAACCTATAATTCCGAGATCGCTATGTTCTCTTATGTTGATCCCTCTACGATCCCTGACAAAAAGGTTATCTCGATGGCAGTATATTATCTGAGCTCCGATGTCAGAAAGAGGGTTGTAGATTTCAATAAGGAGAGTGATGCGTACAGGATCGTTGTTACCGACTATTCTCAGTATGCTACTCCCGAGGATTATGCGGCGGGCTATACTAAGCTCAATAATGATATTCTTGCAGGCCAGGTTCCCAGCATTATCTTTATCTCGCCTAACAGCAATATCAACTATGACAGTTTTGCAAGAAAAGGACTGCTTGCCGAGATCGATGATCTCATCAAGAAGGATGAAGAGCTCAAGGATCTTAAATATCTTGACAATGTGTTTGACGCCTATGCGATCCGCGGAAAGCATTATATGGTGGTTCCGACCTTCTTCTATACGACCTATATGGCAAACTCCGACATAGTCGGAAACCGCAGCTCAATATCCATTTCCGAGTACCTTGATCTTGTCAAGTCTCTTGGCGCGGATGTTACACCGGTCGAGTACTGCACACAGGAATCGTTCCTCAATCTGTTCTTAAGCAACGACGGATCGGAATTCATCGATCCCGCTACGCAGAAATGTGATCTTGCAAACGATGAGTTCGTCAGCATGATAGAATATATTTCCAAGCTTCCCAAGGAATATAACTATGATGATGAAGAAATCTATACGGATTATTATGATAATTTCAGGAGCGGAAAGATACTTTTATCAAATCTTTATCTCTCCGATGCAAACCAGTACCAGTACCAGAAGTACAACATGTTCAACGGAAAGGGTGTCTGCATTGGATTCCCCACCAGACAGGATCAGCCGGGCGTTATTAATGCCAGCGGCACTACATTTGTCATCACAAAGGGAAAGAACATCGACGGAGCCTGGGATTTTGCAAGATATTACCTCACTCCCGAATATCAGAGCACGATCGAATATTCAATTCCCGTACTTGAATCCGAGTTTGACAGATGGGCTGCAAAGGCCATGGAAAAGCCTTACTGGGAGGATGAAAACGGAATTAAGAATTATTACGACAACTATTACTATGTGGATGGAATCGAGAATATCATTCCCGTTATGACACAGGAAGAAGTTGACGCTATGAAGAGCATGATCAAATCCTGCAAAAAGTCAACATACCAGAACGATCAGATCATGTCCATCATCGAGGAAGAGTGCTCGGGATGCTTTGCGGGACAGAAGAGTGCAAAGGATGTCTGCAATGTAATTCAGAGCCGTGTACAGCTTTATATCAATGAGAACAATTAACTTTATAAACAATAGTTTTCAGAAAGGACATAAAAAATGAGCAAAAAGCCGGTTGTTTTACTTATCCTCGACGGATACGGTCTCAATGAGAAGACGGAAGGAAATGCCGTAGCGCAGGCAAAGACACCCGTTGTAGAGGGACTTATGAAGAACTATCCCTTTGTAAAGGGAAATGCCAGCGGAATGGCTGTTGGACTTCCCGACGGACAGATGGGAAATTCCGAGGTAGGACATCTCAATATGGGTGCAGGCCGCATAGTTTATCAGGAGCTTACGAGGATCACCAAGGAGATCCAGGACGGAACATTCTTTGAAAATCCCGCTCTTAAGAAGGCTATGCAGAACTGCAGAGACAAAAACTCTTCACTTCACTGCTACGGACTTTTATCCGACGGCGGCGTACACAGCCACAATACGCATCTCTACGGACTCCTTGAGATGGCTAAAAGAGAGGGACTTGAAAAGGTTTTTGTTCACTGCTTCTTAGACGGAAGAGATACTCCGCCCCAGTCCGCAAAGGGCTTCGCAGAGGATCTTGAGGCCGAGATGAAGAAGATCGGCGTGGGAAAGATAGCTTCTGTTTCCGGACGTTATTATGCTATGGACAGAGACAATAACTATGACCGTGTTGAGAAGGCTTATGACTGTCTTACTAAGGGCATCGGCAATGAGGCGGCAAGTGCTCCCGAAGGAATTCAGGCATCATATGATGCGGGAGTAAATGATGAATTCGTTGTTCCTTTTGTAGTTAAGGAAAACGGCGCTCCCGTTGCAACGATAAACGACGGAGACTCCATCGTATTTTTCAATTTCCGTCCCGACAGAGCCCGTGAGATCACTCACTGCTTCTGTGATGATGAGTTTGACAAGTTTGAGAGAGGAGCAAGAAAGGACGTTGTCTATGTCTGCTTCTCAGAATATGATCCCACGATCCCCAACCATGACGTAGCATTCCACAAGGTAGAGGTTACAAATACCTTCGGAGAGTGGCTCGCAGCAAAGGGAAAGAGACAGGCTCGTATCGCCGAGACCGAGAAGTATGCGCATGTTACTTTCTTCTTTAACGGCGGCGTGGAGACGCCTAATGCCGGCGAGGACAGGATCCTTGTAGATTCGCCCAAGTACGTTCCCACCTATGACAAGAAGCCCCGTATGAGCGCATATACCGTTTGCGACAAGCTCTCAGAGGCTATTACAAAGAAGGATGAGAACGGAGAAGCATACTATGATGTAATTATCTGTAATTTCGCAAATCCCGACATGGTAGG
>JAEEGL016872014.1_pt1 | contig 29118 bp, 25 predicted proteins | sample 9134231 | NCBI WGS metagenome assembly JAEEGL01 (sample SAMN16246548, study PRJNA631951) | gut metagenome | biome: gut microbiome; feature: rumen; material: fiber-attached | host: Bos | place: Iran: Karaj | collected 2018-10 | reverse complement strand
TTTCTTCATTTGATCTTTAGCAACAGTAGCTGTTAAGCCTCCGTTGTATTCAGAATGATGGTAGTAAATCTTTTGATTCCACTTCTTACCAGTTAATTTAATTTTGTCAGCATTAATAACAATTACATAATCTCCACAATCGCAGTTTGGAGTAAAGATTGGTTTATTTTTACCTCTTAAAACAGCGGCTACTTGAGTTGCTAGACGACCTAAAGCCATATCTGTAGCATCTACGATAAACCATTCTCTTTGTACAGTTTGGGCACTTGCCATATAAGTTTTCATAGTTAGTTATCCTCCTTAAATTATTATTAAGGGCTTTTCGTGGGTTTAAAAATGTACCATTACTATAATAATATATTATTTAATATATGTCAATATATTTTTATTTTGGAAAACAGAAAAGGGATAATAGATATTCTCCCAGTAATTTACTTACCAATTATTGTTTGCAATTCTTCTCTTAAAGAAAGATTTTCTTCTCTTAACTTTTCTTTCATTTGCATAACGTAATCTAATTCTTTCTTTACAGAATCTCTTTCTCTTTGTAAGTCCCTGACATTACGTTCTATGATTCCCTGCGCAGAAACTGAACGAGTTTTACCACTTGGCAATTCCGATTTACAAGGCATAACATCAATTAAAGATGTATAACTTAATTTCGCCTTATCTTCATCAGTTAAATCAACCGCAGGAGCCCATTTTATTTGTGACTCTAATTTATCTAGTTTCACTCTTAGTTCTTGAATTCTTTGATTGTATTCACTAATCTTTTTACTATTTCTTTCTATTTTTATCTTAATATCATATAACTCCATATTTATCCCCCTAATTAGATTAGTTTATTATCTTTTAGATATTCTAAAAAGCCATTTAATCCCTCTATTATGTCTTTTTTTGTTTCTTTAAAATTACCTGTATACCATGGATCGCTTATCGATTTATTATGATATCCTGCATAATCAAGTAATAGTTTTATTTTGTTGTTTTTATCAGATCCAACTATTCTTAAAGTGTTACTTATATTATAACTATCGGCACAAATTAGATAATCAAAATTATCATAATCACTTCTTTTTAGAAGTTCTGCTCTTTTATTATCAAAATTTGTATAATCCGTTTTACCTATACCTAAATTAATAAGTTCTCTTCTTGCAGGAGGATATATTTTATTTCCTATACCATTATATATTTCTTCACTGCTTGTAGCCCTAGATTCTATTATGAAATTATCTTTAATATTTAATTTTTCAACCATATCTTTAAATATAAATTCAGCCATAGGACTACGGCAAATATTACCATGGCATATAAATAATACTTTTATCATAATAACTCCTCTATTATATGAAAATTAAACCTAGTACAAGTACTAGGCTTAATAATCTTTATAAGCTTCTTATTTCTTCTTTTATGCTAGTAAGTTCTTCTTTTAGTTTTTGATTATCTTCTCTAATTTGTCTTTTTTTATTCAAGATAACCTGAAGCTGCATATTGATTTCTTTTTTTCTAACCCTTAAATCTTTAGTAGTTGTATGATGTTTTACTTCACTAATAACATCTAATCCAAGAGTTATTGGATCACTACCTGCTGGAAGAAAAACATCAATTACATCTCCTACTTTTTTAAGCTTTAATTTTTGATTAATTTCATCTTTTTCTACTTTTAAATCAACTAACTTTTTAGTACAAATATCAAGCTTCTTTTTATTCTTTTCAATTAACTTTTTTATCTCTTCTTCTCTATTATATAAAGTAGATAGTTTTTCGCTTACTAACTCCATTTTTTAGTTCTCCCCTTTATTTAAATACACCCATATCTTTACCAAAGTTATAAACATAATCCATTCTTTCCATAGCTTTTTGATTTAATGTTGTAGTCTTTGGTTTTAAGGATTGTAGAGTAAGTTTATATAAATCTTCTCTATTTACTCCACCTTGCATTCTAGCAACTTGCACCATACATGCAAATATTTCTTCTTTAGCAATATCATAAATATCAAGTCCTGAGTTTTCTCTAAAGACTTCTAGTTTTTGCTCAGTCTTAAGTGGCCAGTAGAATTTTTGTGTTTGGTCAAAACTTACATTTGGATATGGTTTAATACAATATTCTAAACGTTGATTTGCTTTTGCACTAAATACTTTAATATTAGAATAATCTTTTACTCTTTGTTTAATTGTTTCAAATGCAACAGGTCCTTCTGTATCTATAATCTTTTGAATCATATTAGGAAGTCCTTGTGAGAATCCTTTATCATTATCATAAGTTACTCTACCTAAACCACTAGATTTTTTATAAGAAGTTGAATTTAAAGTTATACCTGTAACTTTTTCTTCTTTTTGAATAGTTGGTTTAATTTCATAAGTTTCTTTAATATATGGATCATCAATAGCATCAATAATTTTAGCAATTGTTGCTTTTTTATCCTTATAATATTCAACAGCATAAACATTAACAATCTTCCACTTTAATCCGTTTAATACTGATTGTTGAACATATAATTTATCCCTAACTGATACATCACCATCAATTGGTGCAGTATCAATTAATATGCCAAGTACATATGATTTTTTATCATCAGATTTAATTGCTACATCAACCTTATAGATACTTGTACCTACATTAACTGCGCAGTCATATCCTAAATCTTCTAAATCATTTTTAATGTAGTATGCAATATTCTTTTCTAAGGCACTTCCACTATCAATTCTCTTAAAGCTTGATTCTTCAGCAAACTTTAAGAAATCCTTTAATAGTTTAGGGCCTTTACTCTTAGATTTAAGCTCACTAGCAAAGTCACTATACTTAATAGTTGATATTACAATCATTTGTTCCTTACTACGGCTTACGGCTACATTTAGACGTTTTTGACCGTTTTCTCTAGCTAATGGGCCATTAATTACTGGTGTACCTGTAGCACTCTTTCTAAATCCTATAGAAATAATTATTATATCACGTTCATCACCTTGAACGTTTTCTAGTGACTTAACAAACCAAGGTTCTTTAGTCTTTTCTTCTGCCTTACTAACAGTATCTCTTAAAGTATTATCTTTAGCTAATAAATCAATAATAGCTTCTTCAACTTTTTCTTGTTGCTTAATATTAAATACTATAATACCTAAAGATTTATTCATAGTTTTTTCATTTGTATAAACACTCTTAAATGTATTAACTATTGCATCTATTTCTTCTTTTGTGATTGAAGAATCTTTCTTTTCATTCTTTAATTCTACATATTTAAAATCAATCATAGATGCTGCTGTGTTTGGGCTTGGGAATGTGTATAGATTATTATTGTAGAAGTTAATATTTGAAAATTGAATTAATGATTCATGCTTACTTCTATAATGAAATGATAATCTATGTCTAGGAAGCTCAATAGCAATACACTCATCAAGTAAGCTTGATGCATCTTCAAATTGTATATCTTCACCTTCAAGCTCTAAGCCTGCATTAAAGTATGCGCTTGGTGGCATTTGTTCAGGGTCACCTGCAACTATTAAACTCTTACCACGCGCAATAGGGCCTACTGCTTCATGAGTTGGTATTTGGGAAGCTTCATCAAATATTACTAAATCAAATTTAGAACAGCTTCTACCATTCTTTTCATCTACAGCCAAGTATTGTGCCGCAGATAATGGTGACATTAAGAAGCATGGGAAATATGATCTAATAATTTCATCATAATTTAATAAGGTATCTCTAATTGTTACACCACGCCCATTACTTGAAATAGATTTTTTAAGCCTACCAATAGGACTACTTGATGCATAGTTTATAGAATTATGATTTAAATCCTTTGTAAGCTTTGCACTTACATGTTCAATAATTAAATTAGTATAATCATTGATTAAATTCTTATATTTCTTTATTTCACCATCAAATTGACTAGCATTAAAGTAATTAATATTATTATCTTTGAAATATAGCTTAATAAAGCCATTTGATATAGATAACATAAATGTATCAACTAAATCAACATATGAGAATTTATTAGCTTTTAAGCCATCAATTAATTCATTTAATCCTAAACTATTTAATTCAAGACCAATCTTATTAATTTGGGCTACATTTAATAATTCATTAAAGTTATCACTATTCTTTGCATATTTTAATAATGATTCATATACAGCTAAATCTAAATTATTAGATTCAATAATCTTATAATCGATATCATATTTATCTTTTAGTACTTTTTCTTTTCCTAAATAATCTTTAAATTGATCATTTACCATATTAAATGTTACTTTAGTAGATGGAACCTTTACTACTGCTAGATCTAAGATATATTTAGTAATATTTATTTGATTTGTGAAATTACCTATTTCCTTTAAATAATTCATTAAAGCATAAGTATTATCATATTTTTCTTTAATTGCTAAACAATCATTATAATTATCAATAAATTTAAAGCCAATTAATCTATCTAATTCTGTTGAATTTTTCTTTATAAAATCAGTATAAGTATTATGCTTATCTATAACTTTATAATAAGCAATTAATTCTTTCTTATTAGCTTTAAACTGTGGACTTTTAACTGAATTGAATAACTTTAAGTATTTTTTCTTAACGCCCATCTTTTTAAAGAAACCTTTAGTAGTTTCTAAATCAGTAATAGCTTTATTCGCATCAATATCCTTTAATTTAGTAAAGTCAATCATACTAGCATTATTCTTTTCAAGTTCAGCTAACTCTATTGTATTTTGTATAACTGTATTATTTAATTCAGCATTATATACATTCATAAATTCAGTTGCTGTATCAGTGAATAATGGCTTATTTAAAGCTAAATCCATTGAATTAATTAAAGCATTAATACTAATTATTGATTTAACTATTTCTAAGTTTGTTTCTTTAATTAAATCATCAACTAAAGGAAGTAATTTAGTAAAACTATTATAAGCATTATTAAAATCATTAACTATTTTATCTTTATCTGAATAGTTAATATCTAGTGCATTAATAACTTTAAGTGGATTAGAATCATAGTCATCTATTCCTTCAACAGATGCAATATATTCATTAAGTAGATTTTCTATTTTTTCTAATTTTTCTTTTGTTAAACTTTCTAAGAAATCTTTATTAAAATCTATTTTAAATTTAAGTGCACTATAATATTCACTATTAACTATAGAATCATATAAAGATAATGCATATTTTTCTTCATGCATTTTATTAATTACTTCTTGTAATGTCTTTTTCTCTTCTTCTAGTTCCTTACATTTCTTATCAAAGTCATTAGGATCTACTGTTGGGCCTAATTCCATTGAATCTCTAAGCTTACTAAAGAAATCACCCTTATTAGCTTTATTAGAATGTAATTCCAAGCAGAATCTACCTAAAGATATTTTTTCTAATCTGTTAGCTACAACATCTAGTGCAGCTTTCTTTTCAGCAACAAATAATACTGTTTTTCCATGATAGAATGCATTAACTATCATATTAACAATAGTTTGGCTCTTACCAGTTCCTGGAGGCCCATCAAGTATAAATGATTTTCCTTTACCACAATCAAGTATGGCTTTTAGTTGTGTAGAGTCATAAGGTAGTGGTGCCGCAAAATCTTCATATTTTTCTACTTCATCAATATTAGAATAATCTGTACTTTCTTCTTGTTCTAGACAGTTTTTATTTTGTAAAATACTTTCTATTACTTTATTCTTCTTTAATTCTTCTTTTCTCTTTCTAACATCCATCCACATAATATAATGTGAGAATGTAAGATTAGCAATATAGAAATCAGATTCATGAAGTTGAATTATATCTCCCCAGTGTTCTTTAAATGTATGGACTATATTTAAATATCCATCCGCACCACTTGTATTATATAATTCAGAGAAATCTATATCACTTTCATCTAAAGTATAATATTCAAAGAATGATTGGTTAAGCATAAGTTCATCTAAATCATAGCTCATTGTATAAAGTGGACCTGATTTATCCTTTGTGATTGTAATAGGTAAAACCATAAATGGTGCATAACCCACTTGTTTAGCCTTTTTGCGCATATAAGCAAGTTTTCCACAGCATAAATATAAAGTAGGTGAACCAGTTTCATCCATTGCTTGATTTGATTTTTTAATTAATTGTTTTAATACTTTATCAATACCTATAGCAATACCTTTATCACTATCAAAATCTTCAACATACTTAATAGAATTAACCGCAAAATCGCCGTTAATATAAATATCTTCTAAAACATCTTTTTTAGTTGGTTCTACTACCATAAACTTAAGCGTTTCTTTCTTTTCTAATAAATCATATATTTTTGATTGACTTATTATTTGTAAGACACTTGATGGTTTTAATCTAATATTTATAAGTGGATTAGATTCAGTTAAATCAAGTAATTTTTTCTCCCAGAATGAGAATCTATCTTTTTCTTCAGCCTTAAGTACATTAACATAAGTTCTACTAATAATATTATCTTCTTTAATGTTATTAACTTTATTTGTTTTAATAACATCTTCTATATCTAAATTACTATCCATAGTTGGAATAGGTGAATAAATATGATCAAAGTTATGGCACCTATTAATATCTATTGCTTGAAATGGTCCAAAATAGCTTTTTAAGTGTGAGTTAGCTAAATCAATTGATTCTTGGAAAGCAGCTGGATTAGATGATGCTATAAATGTTGTTTCAATTAATAAAACATCTCTATTTCCTTCAGTAACTCTAGCATAGAAGCTATTAGAATCAAATGATATACCTGAATTAAGTTTAGCTTCCTTATTTAAAAATACACCTATAAATGCATGGCTATCTATTAATACTAAAATAGTATGGAACCCAACCTCTTCTAAACATGAACATAATAAAATAGATGAATCTAAGCAAGTAGCTTTTTTATCCTTTAATACTTCATAAGGTAGTCTTATTCTTTGTGGGCTATGTGTAATTTCATCATCACTATTATATGCATATCTAAGTCCTGTAGGTGGATTTTGATATACTATACCATAGTCATGAAGTGTCATATAAATACTTTTGATTTCATCAACCATTTTATTATAATTAATACCATTTTGATATGCGACTATACTCTTAGTTTTTGTCTTATCTGAGGCATTTCTTGTGATTTTTTTAACTGAATCATCACTTGGAGTAACATACTTTGCATATAATCTAGCATCCTTAAATATAGCTGTAGTAGGTTGACTAATAGGAAGTATTGTAAAATCATAGTGGCTCCTATTTAATTCAACATCATTACTATCATATAATATTAATTCAAAGCTTGAAGGAATAGCCTCATTAAATGTATAGAAAAATTTATTATCAACTATTAAATCAGGTATTTCTACACCTATTTCATAGTTCTCTGATACTTCTTCATTAATTAAAATATCAGGCATTTTAAAAGCTTCATGTTGGAACTTTGCGACTATTTTTAAGCCTTTATAAGTATCTTTTGTGTAGTTAATGATAAATAGTTCATTAATAAAAGAAAAGGATCTATCATATTCTTGATTTATTCTATTTGATTTTGCGTGCGCAAAAATATCAGCTAGATATTCAGAATATGTGAATTCACTATCTACACTTGCACAAACTCTTATTTCGTTTTCAAAATCCCTATTAATTATAGTTTGTTTTTCTTCCATATATACCCTCCTAAAATATCAATATCATAATAAAATTATAACACGAATTATATTATATTAGAATATAATTCAAAAACATTTTACAAAGTAAAAAAATTATTATAATATATATATAGACTATCTTGAGGTATCGCCAAGTGGCTTAAGGCATCTGGCTCTGACCCAGACATTCGGGAGTTCGAATCTCTCTACCTCAGCCAATTAGTTAAATATGGCTTTAAATAGCCTTATAAAGGAGGTATATATGAAAAAACTATTAGAAACAGCCCTAGGATTAGGACTATGTGTTTCTTTAATCGGTTGTAAGAAAAAGGATAATACTACAAAAGCTTCTACAACTACTAAAGTAACAACAAAAGCAAAGACAACAGAAAAAATAACAACTAAAAAAGAAAAGACTATTGTTATTGACACAGATAATCCAAACTATGAATCTAGTTATACACCAATATTATCTGATACATTACCAAGAATTGATATTAATGTAAATGATCCAACTATTGAAGAGGGTCATGAAATGGATTTTGTTACTGTGCCAAATAGAGAAAATAAATGGGATTATACTGCTTGTAATGTTACAGTAACTGATGAAAATAGTAATATTACAGTTAATAATAAGAGCGCAGGAGTAAAGGTTAGAGGTAATTGGACTACTAACTATGATAAAAAGCCACTTAGAATAAAGTTTGATAAGAAACAAGCTATGCTAGGTTTAAATGATGATGCTGATGATCCAGATGATGGAAAATATAAGAGTTGGCTTCTTCTTGCTGAATATAAAGATTGGTCAATGCTTAGAAATGCTACAGCATTCTATCTATCACATTTAATGGGAGAATATTATGTATCTGACTTTAGATTAGTTGATGTATATATTAATAATCAATACTGGGGTGTATATCTACTTTGTGAGCAACAAGAAGTAAAAGATGGTAGAGTTGAAATAGCTGAGGCTGAACAACTTGAAGATAGCACATACTATCAAGGTACTGATATTGGTTATTTCTTAGAATTTGATGGTTATTATTATGATGAAGATCCTCTTCAACAATTTACAGTAAATTATAAACCACTAGCTGATTGTGATAATGCAAAAATATTTAGTAATTTCCAAAATGGATTTACTATTAAAAGCGATATCTATTCTACAGCTCAAAGAGATTTCATAAAGAATTACATTCAAAATGTATTTAATATTTGTTATAGTGCAATATATGATGATATATATTATTCATTCAATGATACATATACAACTATTAGTGTTGATTCTTCCCTTGAAAATTCATATGAAACAATTAGTAAAGTAATTGATTTAGATTCATTAGTTAATGCATATCTATTAGCTGATATAGCATGTGATACAGATATAGCATGGTCAAGTTTCTTTATGGATGTTGATTTCAGTGAAAATGGTGATAAAAAATTAAGATTTGAAGCACCATGGGATTATGATTCAGGATTTGGTAATACTAAAGGTTGTATAAGTGGTGAAGGTGAATATGCAGCAAGTATTCTAATAGATGCAACAAATTCTCAAGCTGGTATGCCTTGGTTTATGTTATTCTACCAAGCTGATTGGTTTAAGACAATGTTAAAAGATAAATTCAATGGTATGAAAGAAAAAGGATATTTTGATAAAGTAATTAATAACATTACAACAATGGCTAATAAATATGAAAGTAGTTTTATAGCTAATTATGATAAGTGGGGTAATGTAGGTAGACCTGATTTAACTGGTTGGGAACAAAATGAACAATCTAGAGCATGTACTACACAAAAAGAATCAGCAGTATACTTTGCAAACTGGTTAACTAAACGTATTAATAGTCTAGATAAAATATTAAACAATAAATAAAAGTCTCTACTGAGACTTTTTTTGTTCTTCTAATATTCTTGAAATTTCTGCCTTATGAGCTGATTTTAACTCGATTATTTTTTCTTTATACATTATTAAATCCATATCTTTTTTGTTCCTAAAGTAAAGTACTATGAGTAATACTTTATTTAAAATTATATGACTAATAATTAGGATAAGTAATACGACCGCAACAGCTTCAAAATCATCACTATCTGTGCTATTATTTAAAGCATTACTCAATCCAACTGCATATAATGTTGCACCAAGAATTAATGGTGTAACACACGAAACAGGATTTTTAAAAACATTATTAAAACTAGCAATTAAGCAAAAAGGAACTGCAAATACTATCCACATCCACTTCCACCAATTTGGATCATAATTATGAACCGCTATACACGCAACTGCGCCAGCTACTATTGTAGTAATAACTAATTCAACAATAATATCATCTTTTTTATTTCTTAATTTATTTTCTTTATCAGAAAAAGTAACACCGCTATCATCATGATTTGGATTAAAAAATTTTGCAAATGTATCTCCAAGATTTTCATTGTTTACTGTTTTTTTAGCATCTTCTTTAATATCATCATTGATATCGTCATTGATATCATCTTTAATATCATCCTTAATATTTTCTTTATTACTTATTTCATCTATTCTTTCTTGAGCAATTCTTTCTTTTATTTCTTCCATAGATTCACTTGTATCAAGAAGTTTATCAATAGAGATATTATATAATCTTGCTAAACAGATTAGATTATCTGTATCAGGACTAGTTTCAGCACGCTCCCACTTAGAGATAGCTTGACGTGATAGACCTAAAATATTAGCTAGTTCTTCTTGAGATAAGCCTTTAGCTTTTCTTAGTTGTTGTAATCTATTAGCTACTTCTATATTCATATAACCACTCTCCTATTATACTTCTATTTTATCAAATAAAAGTATATATTCCACCTATTTTATTACTCAATTTCGCAACTTTAGGTTGCATTTTTAATTTTTGTCTATATTTACAGATAACAAAAAAAGGCTTGAAAAAGCCTTTTTTGTTTTATGATTAATTTATTTCAGCACCAAATGGTATAAATGATAATTTAATCATCTTGAAGCATTGCTTTCCAAATGGAATTCCTATAATTGTAATGCAGAATATTACACCTACAAATGCCCATCCAATACCCATTTCAATACCAACTAATATTAACCAAAATACATTAGCAACAGGATGTCTATTGAAATGTGTAATTGCGTGATGCCCAAATGGTGTTAAAACTAATTGAGCAAGTTTAAAACATTGCTTTCCAAATGGAATACCTATTATTGTTATACATAGAATAGCACCAACAAAAATAAAACCTAATGCTTCCCATAAACCAATAAATATGAACCAAATAATATTTCCTAATGTCTTCATATATATCTCCCTTCCAAATAAAATTATATAACAAATGTATTTTATAAACAATATAAGGATGAAGTAACTCCATCCTTATATTTTTAATTTACAATATGTCCTCTTCTTTTATCTTCATCAGTTAATCTTTTAGTTTTAAGTACATATTTATCAATTGGATCAAATACAATATAGAAAACTGGAATTGTTATAAATAATACCCAAAGTGGATGCCATAAATCAAATTCAAATCCTAAGAATAAATACACTATAACTACTAATACAGGATATGCAAATGATGTAAATGCATGTGTATTAATAAACGCATCAAATAATGTTGATACTACTGGTATAAATAAGAAGAATAGCCAAGAGTCTTTCCATGCGTCAAATACAAAGCCAAATGTTAAGAATAATATTAAGGCAATTAATGCTGTAACACTGCTTATTACTATTATAGCTACTGGATGCTTCTTTTCTCTTATAAATTCACTATCATGATCACACTTACATATATCTTCTTTTTTAATATGTATTTCATCACTTTCTTTTTCTTCTTCAACTTCCATTGTTCTTTCTCTAATTTCTTCAGTTGATTCACTAGTATTTAATAATTCATCTAAGCTCATTCCATATAATCTAGCTAGACAAATTAAATTATCTGTATCAGGACTTGATTCAGCACGCTCCCACTTTGATACTGCTTGTCTAGATAGCCCTAAAGCTTGTGCTAATTCTTCTTGTGAATAACCTTTCTCTTTTCTAAGTTGTTGTAATCTGTTTGCTATTTCAATATTCATAGTTCTTTCCTCCTCTTTACGGCTTCATTTTAACAAATTAAGTTTGGTTGCATCTACCAACTTTACTTTTCAAGCGCGCAACTATCGGTTGCAAGCCAATATTTACCCTATTTCTTTAAATGTTAAAAAATCGCTTAATAAAGGTATATTTAAGAAATTTATCACTTATATAATTATTATATCACTAAAAATATATAAAAAAAAGATAAACCATTAAATGGCTTATCTTATTTTAGCTCCACTATCTAATTTTGCTTCTAAAACAGCAAGCTTTCCATCACGCTCTTCGCATAAAATCATACCAAATGATTCTACTCCTCTTAGTGTTACTGGTTTTAAATTAACAACTACTAATACTTTCTTACCAACCATTTCTTCTGGTTTGTAGTATGCTGCTATACCACTAACAATTTGTCTAACCTCACCATCAATATCTATTTGGCTTATTAATAGCTTATCAGCTTTTGGATGCTTTTCACATGATTTAATAACTCCAACTCTAATATCAACTTTATCAAAATCATCAATTGTTATTTCTGGTTTTGTCTCAAGTTTTTTTGGAGTGTGTTTTTCTTCTATTTCTTTTAGTTTAGCATTAACATCAATTCTTTGGAATAATACTACTGGTTTATCTAATGTAGCACCTTCATATTCACCAAATGTATTTGTTGTACTAAAATCTTTTTTGTTAGTCTTTAACATACTAAATATTTTTTCTGCAGTTTCAGGTATAAATGCTTGTAGGAATACATTTGCATATCTAATAGATTCTAATAAGTTATATAAAACAGTATGTAATCTTTCACTATTAGCACTATCTCTACCTAAAATCCAAGGTTCTGTTTCATCAATATATTTATTAGCTCTTCTTAAGAAGTTAAATACATCTTCAAATGCATCTGCTACTCTAAACTCATCCATATGCTTAATACAAGCTTTTTTCATGTTATAAGCACATTCTATTAAGTCTTTATCAACATCTTCATTTTTGTTTGTATTTTTAACTTCTCCGTTAAAATACTTAACACTCATTGAAATAGTTCTATTAACTAAATTTGATAAGTTATTAACTAAATCAGCATTAATACGCTCCATTAATAATTCATATGTAATAGATCCATCTGATGCAAATGGTATTTCATGTATTGCATAATATCTAACTGCATCAACACCAAATTCATCAATTAAATCTTTTGTATACATAATATTACCTTTAGATTTACTCATCTTATCATTTCCAAATAAAATCCAAGGATGTCCAAATACTTGTTTAGGTAACTCTACATCTAAAGCCATTAACATAATTGGCCAGTAGATTGTATGGAATCTTAAAATATCTTTACCTATAATATGTACATCCGCAGGCCAGTATTTTTTAGATAATTCGCTATTTGGGTCTCCTAAGCCTGTATAATAATTACTTAAAGCATCAACCCATACATATATAACATGTTTTGGATCAAATGGTACCTTTATACCCCAGTCAAATGAAGTTCTTGATACACATAAATCAGGTAATTTATCTTTTAAGAAGTTATTAAGCATTTCATTTTTTCTTGATTCTGGTTGAATAAAATCAGGATTATCATTGATATGCTTAATTAATCTATCTTGATATTTACTTAATTTAAAGAAATAAGCTTCTTCACTTGATTTAGTAAGTGGTCTACCACAGTCTTTACATTTATAATCATTATCTTTAGCTTGTGTTTCAGTAAAGAATGATTCACATGGTACACAATACCATCCTTCATATTTTCCAAGATAAATATCACCTTTATCATATAATTTTTGGAAAATATCTTGAACTGCCTTTTCATGATCACTATCTGTTGTTCTAATGAATTTATCATAGCTTATATTAAGCATTTTATACATTTCTTTAACATGGCTACTTGTTTTATCAACAAATTCTTTTGGTGTAATTCCTGCGGCTTTTGCTTTTTCTTGTATTTTTTGTCCATGTTCATCAGTACCTGTTTGAAATCTAACATCATAACCTTCTAAACGTTTAAATCTAGCTATAGCATCTGATAATATAATTTCATAGTCATTACCTATATGAGGTGTACCTGATGCGTATGTAATGGCAGTAGTTAAATAATACTTCTCCATTTTAATCATTCCTTTCCGTGATATATATCATATATTTCTTGTTTTTTAACATTTCTATCTTTTGCGACTAATTTAATCGCATCCATTGTTGATTTGCCTTCTTTAATGTATAAATTAACATGTTCAATTACTGTTAGATTTGTATAGTCAGCTTCTAAATTACTACCTTCAACAACTATAACCATTTCACCTTTTATTTCAGGTAATATTTCAATTACCTCACTTATATTTCCTCTAACTATTTCTTCAAACTTTTTTGTTAATTCTCTACATAAAGCGATTTTTCTATCTCCTAAGATGCTTAGGCAATCTTTTAAGAACTCCTCTATTCTATGAGGTGTCTCATAAAATATAAGTGTTTCTTTTTTATCTTTAATACTTTCTAATTCTTTTCTTCTAGCTTGCATTTTATTACTTAAGAATCCATAAAAAAGAAAGGGATGAGGATTTATTCCTGATACAACTAGTGCAGATAGGCTTGCACTTACACCAGGTATTATCACAACATTAAAGCCAGCATCCATTGCTTTTTTACTAACGTTATATCCTGGATCACTTATTATAGGCATTCCAGCATCACTAATTAAAGCAATATTCTTTCCAGATTCTAAAAGCTCTAATATTTTATTCCCTTTTTCTTCTCTGTTGTATTCGTGATAGCTATCAAGAGGTGTTTTAATATCATAATGCATTAAAAGAGTTTTAGATACTCTTGTATCTTCCGCAAAAATATAATCAACACTTTTTAATGTTTCAACAGCTCTATAAGTAATATCACTTAGATTACCTATAGGTGTTGCTACTAAATATAGTGTATTCTTATCATTTACGAAACTTTTTTGTCTTTGCATTAAATAGTTTCCTCGTCCTCTAGAGCACGCTTAACTTTTTCTCTTAAGTCCTTTTCTTCGTATACAAGCTTAATTAGTTCTCTACGCTTTTCTGGTGTAATTTGGAAAGCTTTTTGTATTTTTTCAAGTAAGATATGTTCACTTGTGTTATAGAAATCATCTACTAACATTATTTTTGATAAGTTTAAGAAGATGATATTTCTTACAACTTTATTACTATCAGTAAAGAATTGAATAGTTACATCTACATCATCACTTCTAGTGAATGTATATTCATCAACTATTTCTTTTCCAAGTTCTGCTTTAATAGTTTCTAGTAATCTTTTTTCAACTAATGTTGGCTCCCCATCAACATCAATCATATAGATTGCTAAGTCTAAGAATTTTAATTTTTCCTTTCTATTTAATAAACCTAAAAACATAATTTATTCCTCCTTTAAATTATATATTTCTAATATTTCTTTACTCCATTTACCATTTTCATAAACTATTAATGGTTTTAATACCTTTAAACCAGGATTACCATCCTTAATTCCTTCAATTAATATATGATTTGGTTCACTATCAATTTTAGGATATATAAATTGTAATCTTTTTGGTTCTAGCTTATATTTTTTCATTACTTCTAAAATCTCTACTAACCTATCAGGTCTATGTACCATCGCAAAATATCCACCAGTTGATAGTATTTTACTTGCTTCAAGTACACATTCTTCTAAAGTAACTTTAACTTCATGTCTAGCAATAGTTTTATATTCGCTTTTATTAATATTACTAGTTTCATTTAGTTTAAAAAATGGAGGGTTACAGGTAATCAAATCAACTTTATCTTTAATTATCGTATTTACTCCTTTTAAATCTTCATTTAAAAGAGTAATTTGATTATCCTTATTATTCATTTTAACACTTTTAACGCCTAATTCATATACCTTTTTTTGTATTTCAATGCCTGTAATATGGGCTTTAGTACGAAGTGTAAGATATAAAGGAATTGGAGCATTGCCTGTGCAAAAATCAACGATATTATTTACTTTTTTATTAATGGTCGCAAAATAGCCTAGAATCATTGAATCAATTGAAAAGCTAAACATATCTGGATCTTGTACTATTTTTAAACCAGGATATCCTAGCAAATCATTAATAACTTCCATTATTCTAAGCTCCTTAATTTCTCATCATCAGCAACTTGTTTATGTTCTCTTCTATCTAATACATCTTTAGCTGTAATTGTTTCAAATCTTTCATCAGGATATTTTACTTGAATAGAACCTTTTAAAATATCAAGTCCTATTACTTTACCAATACCATCTTTTGTTTTTACTGTATCACCAATATCAGGTAAATCTTTTCTTGCTTGTTTATAAACTTCATCTTCATATTTTATACAGCATAATAATTTACCACATGTACCACTTATCTTTTGAGGATTTAAACTTAAATTTTGATTTTTAGCCATCTTAATAGTTACATTATCAAAATCATCAATATGTGTTACACAGCATATTTTAAGTCCACATGGTCCAAGTCCACCAATAAATTTAGCACCATCTCTAGGACCAACTTGTCTAAGTTCTATTCTAACCTTAAATTCTTCAGCTAAATCTTTAACTAGTTGTCTAAAATCAACACGTCCCTCAGCCTCAAAATAAATAATAAGTTTTCCTAAATCAAGAGTGTATTCACAACCTAATATTTTCATTTCAAGGCCATTATTAATAGCATAGAATTTAGTTTTCTCTTTTACGCCTTTTTCCTTTTCTTTAGCGATTTTATAGTCTTCTAAATCACGCTTAGTAGCTTTTCTTAAAATAGGCTTTAATTCTGATACTAATTCTTTTTCATCAATATCAATAACATTTCCTATTACTGTACCAAGTTCTATGCCTCTAATAGTTTCTACAACGACTTTATCTAAATTATTTAGTGATAAACCATTAGGTGAAAAATAATATTTTTTACCAACAGGTTTAAATTGTATTCTAGCTACCTGCATTCAAAACACTCCTATCTATATTAACTACTAAATTTAATAGTAGTAAATTTCTATCTATATTATACCTTAAATTAAACTGTGATTTAATAATTAAATCAATTATAGGTGTTAAATTTATATCTATTTTGTTAAATAGATCTAAATCATTAATAAATACTTTATTAGATTTTTTCTTTGCCTCTAAGAAATATAGTAACATTATTTTTAAAAACATTTCTAATGTTTCTTTATTACTATAATATTCCATAAACTCTTTCATATAAAGTGTAGTATTAGGGAAATGCTTAGAAATCATTTCAAGTATTGTTTTAACTATCTTTAGTGTTTTAGTAAAAAGCTCATCTTCTAGCGCTTTTTTACATATTGGAACACTATCATATATATTTGATAAAATACATGCATATTCTTCATCTATTTTCTCATTTATTAATGATATTTTTAATTCTTCTTTATTCATTGGAAGTAAATTTATTAACTGGCATCTACTTCTAATAGTTTGTAAGATTGCATCTTTATTTGTAGTAAGCAGTATTGCATATATATCACTAAATGGTTCTTCTATAAATTTAAGTAATTTATTTGCGCATGTAGAATTCATATTTTCCGCATCATTTATAATATATATTCTAGGTCCATCCTTTAAACTAGTTTTAGATAATTCTTCCTTTAATGATTCTATTTGTTCTTTTACGATTTCACTTTTACCTGGAAGCTTATCTATAACTAATACATTTAAATGGTTATTATTCATTATATCCTTACATTCCTTGCATTCTAAACATACATCACTACAATATAACATACAAGCAAAATATAAGGCTACACCCATTCTTTCTGAGCCTTCTTCACCGTTAATTATATAAGCATGCGAAAGACGTCCATTTTCATAGGACTTTTTAAGCATATCTAAAATTGGCTTTTGTGTTTCTATCGCATGTTTAATCATATTAATCACCTATTAGTTTATCAATTCTTACTTTAATATCTTCTATTATATCTTCTATCTTTCTATCTCCATTAATACTTATAATTCTATTAGGATACATTTCTGCAATCTTTTTATATCCTTCATATACCATATTATGGAAACTCATATTTTCTAAATCTAATCTATCCATTTCTCTATTATTATCTTTTAATCTCTTAAAACATATTTCAGGTTTTACATCAATAAAGAATGTAATATCTGGCATATATTCCAGCGCAAACATATTAATCTTTAAAACATTATCAATACCTAAGTTTCTAGCTATACCTTGATATACAAGGGAAGAATCTAAGTATCTATCACATAATACTATTTTATTTTGATTTAAGGCAGGTATTACTTTTTCAGCCAAGTGTTGTGTACGACTAGCGGCATATAGAAGTGCTTCTGTACGATAGTCCATTTTAGTGTTTTTAACATCTAAAATAATACTTCTTATTTGTTCAGCAATATCTATTCCACCAGGTTCTCTTGTTGTAACAACTTGATATCCTTTATCCATTAAGTATTTAGATATATAGTTAATTATTGTTGTTTTGCCTGTGCCTTCTCCACCTTCAAAAGTTATAAAATAACCCATAATTAATCCTCCTTATACCATACTTTATATAAGAATAAACCGTTTGGACTAGCGGTTTTACTAGCTTTGCATCTATCTTTAGCTTCAAATATTTTAATAATATCATTAACTTCTTTTTTTCCTAGTCCTATATCTATTAGTGTACCTACCATTATTCTAACCATATATTTTAAAAAGCCATTTCCAACAAATATGATTTCTAGCATATCGTTATCTAATCTATTAATCTTAGCTTCATAAATAGTTTTAATAGTTGGCTTTTTATCAACATATCTTGAATAGCTTAAAAAGTCATGTGTGCCTATAAAATCTTTTATTGCTAGATCCATTTTATCTATATCTAATTTTTCATAGTAGGCACTATAATTATTTTTAAATAAATCATATTCACCTAATTTTATATAATATCTATATTCTTTTTTTACAGCACTAAATCTAGCATGAAAATCATCACTTACAAATTCGACTTGTTTTACTCTTATATCAAGTGGTAATAATGAATTTAGTGCACGCATCCAGTTATTTTCTTTCATTTTTATAGATGTATCAAAATGTAGGACTTGTCCTAGAGCATGAACATGTCCATCAGTTCTACCTGATGCAATAGTTTTAACATGATCCTTACATATTATAGATAATGCTTCTTCAAAAGTATCTTGAATAGTAACTTTACCTTCTTGATGTTGATATCCATAATAATTAGTTCCATCATATGCTAGTGTTACTTTAATACGCATTTATATACACTCCATATATCTACTTTAGTTACAGCACTCATAATTATAAATGTAAGTAAAGTAAGTATTAAAAATAATGCGAAATAATCTTTAAATGTTAAATGCATCACATCAATTGAAGTTCTTTTTTCTCCAATTACATATCCACGTGATTCCATCGCATTAGCTAAATCATCAGCCCTCTTAAATGAAACAACAAACATAGGAACTAATAAGCTTATTATCTGTTTCATTTTTTGTCTTAGGCTTGCTTCATTAAAATCAGCACCACGGCTTGCTTGTGCTTTTATGATTTTATTTGTTTCTTCTAAAAGTGTAGGTATAAATCTAAGTACAAGACTTATCATCATCGCAATTTCACCTACAGGTACTTTTATTACTTTAAGTGGTTTCATTAAACTTTCTAATCCATTTTTTAAATCCATGGGTGATGTTGTAAATGTTAAAACACTTGAAAGTAATACTAAATTAATTAATCTAAGTACTATAAAACCTACTCTAATTAGCCCATCATCAGTAAAACTGATGTTGTATTTAAATAGTAGTGGTCCACTAGTAAAATAGTGTTGTAATAATAGTGAAATACCGCATAAAATAAGCAAATATACGAATCTAAAAGGAATAAATTTTCTAGTAAAAACATATATTATTATTAAGCCAAATATAATTAATAAATTATATAGTGACATATACATAAGTATTTCATCTGGTTTAATAATAAATGTACCTGTCCTTATATTACCTAACTGTAATACTGCGGTAAAGCATACCAAAAATAATATTGCACGTAACCCTTTAAATACTTTTAAAAGTGGTATTCTAGCTGCAATAATCAAAAATAAAATGAACACGAAAAGAATGGCTTCTTCAATTATTGTATGACAAATAAATAAAGCCACAATCATAATTATTAAAATTGAAATTTTCATTCTAGGGTCTAATCTATGTATTAAACTATTACCTGGAATGTATTGTCCAATAATAATATTATCCATACTATATCCTTTCTAATTCATCCATTAATTCCTCTAATGTATAAACATTTGTATTTATATCTATGTTTAACTTATTTTTCAAATCCATAGCAAGCTTCATACTTGATGGATAATCTAAGTGAAATGATTCAAAGTTTTTATCAGTAAATAAGTTTTCTTTAGAACCATCATAAACAATTTTGCCTTCATTAAGTACAACTACTCTTTTAGCATATTTACTAACAATATCCATATCATGAGTAATCACAATAATTGTTTTATTATACTCATTATGAATTTTATTAAATAATTCCATTACTTCTTCACTACTTTTAGGATCTAATCCTCTAGTTGGTTCATCTAAAACTATTATTTCTGGTTCAAGTGCAAGAATTCCTGCGATAGAGGCCTTTTTCATTTGTCCACCGCTTAATCTAAATGGAGATTGATCATATAATTTTTCATCAAAATCTACCATCTTTAAGGCATTAATTGCTTTTTCTTTTGCTTCTTCTTTTTTTAGTCCAAAATTAATTGGTCCAAACATTACATCTTTTAAAACAGTTTCATCAAATAATTGATATTCCGGAAATTGAAATACTAAACCTACCTTTTTTCTTATTTCGTTTAGCTTTTTATTTTTCTTTTTCTTAATAACTCTACCAAATATCTCTAATTTACCACTAGATGGAAATAATAGAGCGTTCATATGTTGTATAAGAGTTGATTTACCACTACCTGTATGTCCACAGACCATTACAAATTCATTTTTTTCGTCAATAGATAAATCTATATCTTCCATAGCAATGAATCTAGTCTTGCCATCAGGATTTTTGAATGTATGAGTTACTTTTTCAAACTTAATTCCCATAGTGCATCCATCAACTCCTTCTTTTTATTAATTTTTTCATCATTAAGCGCATTATTATATACTTTTAAATTAAATGGAATATCTAATTTAGAATCATATAATAAATCTAGCTTTTTAAATGTTTCATCAGGTGTAGCATCACTTACTAAGTGTCCATCATTTAAAACTAATATTCTATCACTTTTAGCGGCTAAATCTAAATCATGAGTAATAGTTATGATTGTTTTATTACCTTTAAGTGATTCAATTAAACTAGTTATTTCATTTACACCTTCAGGATCTAACATACTTGTTGATTCATCAAAAACAATAATTTTTGGATTACATGCTAATACACCAGCTATCGCAACACGCTGTTTTTGACCACCAGATAGCTTATTAGGTTCAGCTTTTAAGAACTTATCCATTTCTACCTTTTTGGCATATTCATCTATAATTTCTAACATTTTATCTCGTTCAATTCTTCTATTTTCTAAACCAAATGCAATATCATGTTTAACAGTTACACCAATAAACTGATTATCTGGGTTTTGAAATACAATTCCTATTTTCTTTCTAATATTATTAATTGTATCATCATTAATAGGTTCACCATCAATCAAGATTTCACCTTTATTTGCCCTAACTAAGCCATTTAATAGTTTTGATAAAGTAGATTTACCACTACCATTATGTCCTATTATAGATACCCATTGTCCTTCGGGGATGTCAAAAGATACGCCTTTTACAGCGTATGTCTCTTTATTATATAAAAAATGTACATCTTTTACACTTATCATAAAAAGACCCCCTTAACATATCTATTATACTATATTTTTTATTTATTTAAAATAAAAAAGATGTCTAAGTGACATCTTATATAACAGGTTCTCCTTCGTTGATTTTTTTCCATCTTTTTGTAAAGTAAAATATTACAACTAAACCACTACCAAATATCCAACCAATAGGCCATGCCCACCATATTCCTTCAAGCCCTATAACATTAGATAATAAGTAAGTAAAACCAACTCTAGCGAATAGATCCGCAAATGTACCAATCATAAAGCTTCTCATATCTCCAGCACCCTTTAAAACACCATCAAATGATATTTTAATAGCAACTAAAATATAAAATGAAGTAACTATTACTAAAAACTTTGAACCGACCTTTATAATCTCATCTATATTAGCACTAGGATCAAGTGTATTTTTATCAACAAATAAACTTAAGAACACTTTTGATAGAGGTACAAATAATGCGGTTGAGGCAATTGCTATAATTGCTGAGATAATAAATGTTGATTTTAAACCTGGTTTTACACGCTCCATATGATTTGCACCTATATTTTGTGATGTATAACTTGATAAGGCATTAGACATTGTAAATATGATATTTATTACAATATAACATAACTTATATGCAGCTCCATATCCCGCAGTTACATCACCGCCGTATTTATTAATTTCACTTTGTACTAGTACTCCACCTATAGCAACAATAGATGATTGAATCATTGATGGAATTGCAATCAAAAGTATCAATTTTATTAACTCAACAGAATACAATTTTGGCCTTTCACTTTCTATTCTTCTAAGTGTTACTAAAAGCCAAGATAATGCCGCTATAGAGGCAATTCCTTGTGCTATGAATGTAGCTAAAGCTATACCAAAAACACCCATATTATTCTTCGCAAAAACGATATCTAAAATAATATTTAAAGTAGTTGAAAAGCCTAAGAAATAAAGTGGAGTTTTACTATTTCCAAGGGCTTGAAAAATGTAAGTTGTAACATTATACAAGAATAAGAATACCATACCTACACTATAAAAAATAAGATAAGTTGAAGCATCATTTAAAATAGCTTCATCTGTATTAATAACCCTTAATAGTGGCTTAGAAATAAATGAACCAACAAGTGCAAGTAATAAAGCTAAAAGTCCAAAAGTAATTATAGCTGTATAAATTCCCGTCTTTACTTCCTTCATCTTCTTCATTCCAAAGAACCTTGATACTACTACACCCGTTCCTACACCTGCGCCTGTAGCTAAGCCTAAATAAATCATCGTAATAGGATATGAAGCACTTATGGCACCTAAAGCTGATCCACCTATAATACGTCCTGCGATCATAGAATCGGCTAGATTATAAATTTGTTGTAGAGTTACTGATAAAATCATAGGTAAAGAGAATAAAAGTATTACTTTCCAAGGTTTTCCAACACTTAAATCTTTAGTAGCCATAATCTCACATCCTTTCTATAATAATTATATCACTAAAATTATTTTAATAATTTTGAAAATGTTTTCTATAAAAAAGCACATCAAATGATGTGCCTAAAATTACTCTAATGGACTAATTACTTCTGTAGTTCCAACTTTACTAAAACTACAACTTCTATCCCAAGATTTATCATTTTTGTTATATGTGAAACTTTCTTTTACCACTTTATCATTATGGAATTCAACTTTTATATTAGTATATGATTCCATAAAAGCAACTTCTATTTCACTAGCTTCATATGACTTAGTATTTTCATTAAAAGTGAAAGCATCAAAATCAAATTGTATAACACGAGCTATAGTACGCATGAATGTATCAAAACTAACATTAGCACCTTCTGCAAAATCCCAATTACCGGTTTCACTGTTGTATTCATACATATGATAAACTAAATCAAAAGAAGGATTTATACTTTCTTCTACAGTAACGAATTTTCGTGTTTCAACGCCACTATCTGTATTTTTAGTTTCAATTAGAAGAGCACCATTACTCATACTTATTTTTTCACTATAAACAGGAGAACCTGTATAAGTACATGTGAAGTTTAATGCTTTTAATTCTTCCATACTACTAATTTTAAAGATACTATTAAAAGTATTCTTATTTACTTGATAATTTTCTATTTTATCTTCTGTTGTTTTAATGCTTGTTGTAGTCTTCTTTGTTGTAGTTTGTTTTGTTGTTGTATTTGTTGTTATTTTTGTTGTTTCAGTACTTTTTGTAGTCTTTTTCTTACATCCGCCTAATATAGCAATTGATGAAACAAAACAGACTAATGATAAAAAAACTTTATTAATCTTCATAATTAAGCCCCCTTAAATTACATAACAATTATACACCAATTAAAAATCTAAGTAAATTAAAAAGCACATCAAATGATGTGCATTTTTTTATGCTACAGAAATTGCACTAATTGGCTCTACAGTAGTTGTGCCAAGTTTTGAGTAAGTCAATGTAACATCTATATTATAAACTCCAGTTGGATCATCATTAGAATTATATTCACATTGCTTACTTTTAAAATAAATTGAGACAATTTTATTATCTTCAAATTTTACTTTTAAATTGCTTATTGTATTTGTATAAGAAAGCTCGCCTCTATAGTAAGTATAAGTCTTTTCTTCATTTGATTCATATGAATTTGTCTCATAATTAAATATAAATTTATCAAAATCAAATCCAGCAGGAATATAGGTATTTAGCAAAGAAAATAAATTTATATCTGTATATTTTTCAGGTGAATACTCAGACTTTTCCCAACTAGATCCGTCACGTATATATGTATCAACTGCAGCCTTATCTCCATCCATATAGAATTCTTTAAAAGCAGATTCTTGTAAAGATTCATTAGTTTGTAAGAAATACTTATTAGCAATTTCTATTTTAAACTTGCTTTCTTGACTAACTCCTTCCATTGTTGAAACTATATCAATTGTTCCATTAAACGCCATAGCTGCTTCAAATGAAGCAGGGGTAAAGTAAGAATCAAATACCTCTTTTGTTACTGTATATTTACTAGGAATTTGTGATTTAGTAGTTGTAGAAGCTGTAGTTTGTTTTTTTGTTGTAACATTCTTTGTAGTAGAAACTATATTTGTAGTTGTTTTGCTACTAGTTGTAGCTTTTTTTGTAGTCTTTCCTTTGCATGCAACAAGAGTAAATACTGTTGTTAAGCAAACTAGTCCTACTAATGCTTTTCTTAATTTCATATTATTATTCTCCTTTTCTTTTTAAACATCATATATTATTAAATTACTATTTTAAAACATCCTTAGGTGTTTTAGGAGGAAGAACTACTTTATCAACAGTTGTACTACCAAAATCGCTAAAAGCAAGTGTGACACTTCCTGAGTAAACGTAGTTCACTTCATCTTCAGAATAGTATGTTGCTGTGATATCAAAACTACAACTAACAGGTAGTCCATCTTCAATTTTTATTACAATATTATTATACTCATTTACTGCCTTTTCTCCCATTGATATATGCTCGAAATTATATTTCTTGCTTGTTTTATAAGATTTAGTGCTACTATCAAATGAAAGATCTGAATAACTAACATATGGGAATAAATACATTGAAGTAAAGGCCTCAATACTCATATAGTCTTCTCCTAAAACAATTTTCCCATCTTCCATAGTTAACTCATAGTACTTTGTGAAATCCGTATCAAACTTCATTGAAATTTTCCCATCAGCAATTTTAATTGTATTTGTATAAACATCTTCTGAAGCTGTTTCAGTCTCAGTTGCTACAACAGTAAAATTGTATTTCTTTATATCATCTAAAGTCTTTGGATTAAAGTATGATTCAAAATCTTCTTCAGAAACTTTATATTTTAAATTTGGATCTACTGTTGTAGTTTTTTCTATAGTAGTTTTCTTTGCTGTTGTAGAAGCCTTAGTTGTTTGAATAGTTTGTGTTGTTTTTTGTGTTGTTTTATTTGCTGTTGTCTTGTCGTTACATCCTGTAAGTACTGCAATTGATGCAGCAAAACATGCAAATACTAATAATAATTTCTTTTTCATGTTATCTCTCCTTTTTTCCCGTATAAATTATATCACTACATTATATTGCAGTCAACAAAAAAAAGCACATCAACTGATGTGCTTAATATTAATTTAATTAATAAAAGAAACTTGTATTTCCAACATTAGTAAATGTTACAGCTACATCCCATGAATTAGAAAAATTATTTACTGTATAAGACATTCTACTAATCTTTCCATATTCAAATGAAACTTTAATATCAGTATAATTTAGATTTAAATCTACTTCATAATTATCTAATTTATAACATTTTTCAACTTCATCATATGCAAAACTAGAATAATCAATTTGTAACATACGTCCATAATCTCTTAAGAAATCAAAGAAATTAAGATTCATTGTACTATATTCACTCCAAGTACTACCATTATAAGTATAAATCTTTAATTCAACATCTTTTGTAGTACTTGCACTTGTTTGGTATAATAATGTTTCGTCGTCTTCTTCTCCATTGTGCTTAATTGCCATAAATGTTCCATTAGAAGCATATACTGTTTGGCTACCCCATTTATCAACATAATCACAAGTATAATTTAATGCTTTTAATTCTTCATAACTAGAAATATTAAGGAATGAATTAAAAACATCTTCATTAACCATATACTTCTTTTTTGGATCTGTGGTTGTTTTTTGTTTTGTTGTTGCTTTAGTTGTATTTACTTTTGTTGTATTAATCTTAGTTGTATTAATCTTAGTTGTATTAGCCTTAGTTGTAACATTTGTTGTGTTTTTCTTAGTTTTCTTCTTACATCCTGCAAGAACTGTAAACACAGAAGCAAAACATAAGAAAATACCTATTGATTTTTTCCCTAATTTCATTTTCTCTCCTCCTTTTGAAATTACATAATAATTATACACTAATTAGAAATCTAAGTAAATGTAAAAAAGCACATCAACTGATGTGCTTAATTATTATTCACTAATCGGATTAACTACTATTGTTGTACCTACATTATATGCTTTTGCGCTTATTGTATAATCTACATATGATGTCTCTCCATCAACAACATATTTATTCTTACCAGCTATAGTATATGAAACAGGCTTTCTATCCTTAAATTTTATAGAAACACTATCATAAATAAAACCATTTACTTCAATATTAGTTGCTTCATAAGATTGTGTTTCACTATTATAAGTTAATTTGCTAAAATCAAGTACAGGAATATAGTATAAGTTAAGAGTCAGTCCATATACATCACCAAGTCCATATGTAACTTCAGCCCAATTGTCATAATCTTTTAAATACCTATAAAGAGTATGTTTTACTTCAGAATTAGATGGTTCAATTATATGAAAATCATTGTATGCAAAATGACTATCCTTAAGATATAATTCTGATGCTTCGCATCCATCAACAATTATTGTTCCTTTTTTTGTTGTATAATCATCAGCATAATCATACTCGATTGATAAATTTAGTTTGTTTAATTCTTCTAGTGAATCAACATCAAAGTACTTATCAAATGTAGTTTTATCTACTTCGTATTTTGTTTCAACTGGGCATTCTACTTTTGTAGAACCAACATTAGTAAATGTTTCTACTATATCCCATGATCTAGTTAATTCTTCACTAGAATTATAAACATTAAATGTATATGAATAACAAACAGGTTTGTTATCTTCAAACTTAATTTTAACATTTAAATAATGTTGATTTGATCCAGCATCAATATTTTCTGTAACATACATCATAGTTATTGGATCAAAAGTAAAGTTAGAAAAATCCATACCAGTAAGTAGATAAGCATTTTGTGATAAGAATGCCCAAGAGGAGAAATTCTTTCGATCATCTTTAAGCCATTCTGTAACATCAAGTGTATATTTATCGAAGAAAATATATCCACCCTTCTCTAAATCTACGAATGTCTCATAATAATATTTAAATGAACTACTATCTGTCTTGTAATCTACCAAGAATAAGCCGTTTTCAGTCTTTATATCAGCACTTGCGGAATAATCTCCGCCAACTGTATAAGCATACTCATAATGAGCTGTGTAATTCAACTCATTTAAAGCTACAACATCCATAACATTAAAATAACTATTAAACGTTTTTTCATCTACAAAATACTCCTTAACGTATTTTACCTCTGTAGCATCAACATCTTCTACTGTAGCACTAATAATATTATTAGATGTTCTATATTCAAATGAGACTAATTTATTATCTTCAAATTTAATCTTAACATTGCTATATGTTTTACCATCTTTTGTTACTGAACTAGCTACATAAGAGTTAGTAGTAACGTCATATTCAAAACTATTTCTGCCTAAATTAACAAGATATAATCTATAATCAATAAAAGATTTTAAGGAATAATCAGAATTATCTAAAGAATCCCATCCATCTTCTGCAGAATAGCATGTGTAATCGACATACATCGTATCTTCTTCAATTTTATTAATCAAAAAACTATCAAAATAATAATCACCACTACAATAATATGAGTCATTCCATACTTTGCCATTAAATTTTACAGTTCCTGTAAATGAAACTCCATTAAACATATTGTCATAATTAATAGTTAGGTTTAAATCATCAAGTGTTTCATTTGTAATATTAAAGTATTTGTTAAATGTTTCTTCATTTACCATATATTTAGCATATGGATTATCAACAACTGTTTTACCTATATCTTTTACTGTTGCACTAATAGAATTTGTATAATCAGCAGTATCTAAAAACTCAAATTCATAAGTTTTAAGAACATTATCTTCAAACCCTATTTTTACATTACTATATGTTCCAAATCCATCAATTACAATTGAAGATGCTTCATAACAATTTGTCTTAGTATTAAAAGTTAAATCAGCAAAATTTATTTTAAGAAGCAATAATCTTCTATTAATAAAATCATCTAAATTATAATCAATATTTCCTTCATATTCCCAAGTTCCATTTAAAAAGAATTCATCATAATATAATGTGTTATCGCTTAAAGAATTAAAATAACGATATGATGTATAAGTTTCATCAGCAAATTCATCATAATATACATCTAAATGATTAGCTCCATCAAATTTTGAAGTACCGCTATAATTATATCCACAACATGTTTGTTCATATTCAATAGTAATATTTAAATCATTTAATGTATCAGGTGTAATATTAAAATATTTATTAAATACATCCTCATTTACTTTATACTTTAAAGAAGCATCTGTTGTTGTTTGCTTTGCTGTAGTTTTCTTAGTTGTATCTTTCTTAGTAGTATTCTTTGTTGTAGAATCTTTTGTTGTTACATTTGTTTTATTATTTGTAGTATTTTTCTTAGTTTTTTTATTGCAACCGGCAAGTACTGTAAATGTAGCTGCTAAACATAAGAAAAATATAAATGGCTTTTTACTGATTTTCATATCGTAACCTCCTTAAATACATAAATATTATACTATATTATTTTGTAAAGTAAAAGTTAAATATTAAAAGCACATTCAAAAAGAATGTGCCTTATATTATTTTATAGTTTCTTCAACAGGAGTTTCAAATGTAGTTGTTCCTACGTTTGAAACATTAATTGTTACAGTATAAGTATAAT
>JAEEGL014145908.1_pt1 | contig 29118 bp, 19 predicted proteins | sample 9134231 | NCBI WGS metagenome assembly JAEEGL01 (sample SAMN16246548, study PRJNA631951) | gut metagenome | biome: gut microbiome; feature: rumen; material: fiber-attached | host: Bos | place: Iran: Karaj | collected 2018-10 | reverse complement strand
CTTCGTTGAGCCAGGGGTACATCGTGATGGACGCACAGTAGTTGGCCAGCGAGGTCTCGTCGTTCTTGTAGATGAAGTGGTTGTTGAGCAGATACATGTAACGGTCGGCCAGTTCCTTGCCGTAGACCTCCTTGATGCGGTCGGTCAACATACGGCGGTTGATGCGGATGAAACTCGACTTGGGCAACTCACCCATCAGGGTGGCGATGTTCTTCGTCTCCACGTTGGCGTTGGCGTCGAACTTGGACCCCGTCGCGGCGTTGGAGGCGTTGACGTAGTTAGTCAAAAAGTCGATCTTCTCGCGCACCTCACGGTCTTCGGTGTGTTTCTGACGGTAGAGGATGTAGTTCTTCGCCACCGTGTAATACTGCTCGGCCATCAACGCGGTCTCGACCTGGTTCTGGATCTCCTCGACGGTGATGCCGTTGGTGATCCTCACCCGACTCAAGATGGCGTTCAGATCGTCGTCAGTGGCGTAAAAACCTGTGGCTAAAAAAGCTTTGCTGATTGCGTTTTTGATTTTGTCTACTGAAAAGGGCTCTTCCCTACCATCCCTTTTTTTAATATACAAACCACCGTTGCTCATATAATGTGCTCGTTATCAATGACTTAAAAACTGTATCTCGTGAATTTCCCTCTTCGGGACTTGCTTTTGCAAATGTATATGTTTTAAATCTTCAATTAATCTCAAAGACGCCGATTAATATATCAACAAAAATATCAACATGCTAATAAATTGATTTCATTATTTTTGCACCTGAAAATTTTTCGAATGAAATAAAATCACCCTTTTTTTGGGTTATAAAATCATATTATGGCAAAGAAGAAGAAACTTGAAAATAAGTTAAGTGTTTTTACGAACGCTATCCTCAGCATCTTCGGTGAGAACCCTTTCAAGCCGATGAATTACAAACAAATATGCAAGTTGCTCAACATCCGCGACGCAGCGGGCAAGGATGTGGTCTATCATATCCTGGTTGACTTGTTCGAAGAAGGAAAACTGTTGGAGGAGCGTCCCTATCGGTATGTGCTTAACCCCGAATTGTTGGAGGAATTCGGTCCCAAGAAACAATATGTGGAAGGTACCGTCGACATGAAATCGACGGGCAAGGCTTATGTGGTGCTGGACGACGACGCGGGCGAGGATGTCTATATTGCTTCGAACAACACGGGAAAGGCCTTGCATGGCGACCGTGTGAAGGTGGCGATGTTCCCGAAACGAAAGAACAAGAAGCCGGAAGGCGAGATCGTGGAAGTCTTGGAACGGAAACATACCGACTTCGTGGGCATCCTTCATATCTCCCATGGTTATGTCTTCGTGGTGCCTGACATGAACTCCATCCCGGTGGATATCTTCGTCCCCAAGGGTGAGTTGCATGGGGCTAAGAACGGACAGAAGGTGGTGGTTCACCTGGTCGATTGGCCGGAGAACTCGGGCAACCCCTTCGGTGAGATCACTCGCGTGCTGGGCGACCCCGGCGACAACGACGTGGAGATGGAGTCGATCCTGGCGGCGCACGACTATCCGCTGGACTTCCCCGAAGAGGTAGAGAAAGAGGCTGCGGCCATCCCGGTGAGGATCCCCAAGCCGGAATACAAACGCCGTCGTGACTTTCGCGATATTTTCACCATCACCATCGACCCAGCCGACGCCAAGGACTTCGACGACGCCATCTCCTTGCAGCAACTGCCCGACGGCAACTGGGAGGTGGGTGTGCATATCGCCGACGTGTCGCATTACGTGACACCTGGCTCACCCATCGACAAGGAGGCCTATGACCGTGCCACCTCTGTCTATCTCGTGGACCGTACCATCCCGATGCTGCCGGAGAAACTGTGCGACAACGTGTGCTCCTTGCGTCCCGATGAGGAGAAACTGACCTTCTCCTGCGTCTTCGTGATGGACAACGACGCCAACATCATCCATCATTGGATCGGCAAGACCATCATCAAGTCGTGCCGCCGCTATGCGTATGAAGAGGTGCAGGCGATGATCGAAGGCGGTGACGGGGACTATAAGGAGCAGATCCTGACCTTCCATCATCTGGCGACCAAACTGCGTGAGAAACGTATGGCCGAGGGCAGCCTCAACTTCCATTCGGAGGAGGTGAAGTTCGTCCTTGACGAGAACGGGAAGCCCATCGACACCTACGTGCGGGTGCAGAACGAATCGCATGAGTTGATCGAGGACTTCATGCTCCTGGCCAACCGCACCGTGGCCGAGACCTTCGGCAAGCCAGACAGCCCGTGGAAGAACTACACCTTCGTCTATCGTGTCCACGACGAGCCTAACCCCGAGAAACTGAACAACTTCCTGAGGCTGATCTCCCGTCTGGGATACACCATGGACATCAGCACCCGCTCCAAGTTGGTGAAGTCCTATAATAAACTGTTTGAAGACGTGGAAGGCAAGGGTGAGAAGAACCTGGTCGAGTCGGTAGCCATCCGCACCATGGCGAAGGCAGTCTACAGCACGGAGAACATAGGCCACTACGGCTTGTCGTTCGACTATTATACGCATTTCACCTCCCCCATCCGCCGTTACCCCGACCTGATGGTGCATCGGCTCATCGACCGTTATCTGCTCAACCACCAGCCCTCGGTAAACCGCAAAGATTATGACGAGTATTGCAAGCACTCCAGCGAGATGGAGAAACAGGCCGAAGAGATGGAACGCCAGAGCGTGAAGTACAAGCAGGCGGAATACCTCCAGGATAAGATCGGACAGGTCTTCGAGGGCTTGATCTCCGGCGTGAGCAAGTGGGGCATCTATGTGGAACTGAAGGACAACAAATGCGAGGGTTTGGTCCGCTACGAGGACATGCCCGGCGATTACTATTATCTCGACGAGGAGAACTTCCGGGTCATCGGACAGGAGTCGGGCCGTGTCATCCAGTTGGGTGACGAGGTGAAGGTTCGCATCAAGGCCGTTGACTTACTGAAGCGCCAGATGGATTTCGAACTGCTCATCGAGGGTACCAAGAAAAAGCCGCGTAAAACATCAAGACGTTGAAATGAAAAAAACATTCAAAATCATAGGGATCGTTCTCGGCTCCCTGCTGGCGCTGATCGTGGTGGCCTTGCTGTTGGTCTCCCCGATCGCCAAGGCCTATATCCAAAAGCACGACAAGGAGTTGATTGGCCGCGAGTTAACCGTTGATAAACTGAGAATCAATGCTTTAGGAGGCAAAGTCACCATCAAGGACCTCGTCTTGTACGAAGATGACGACATCACTCCGTTCATCCGACTTGACGAGTTCAAGACGAAGGTCAAGCTTCTTGATTTGTTGCATCATCAACTGACGGTGAAGCAGATCTTGTTCTCTGGCTTGAAACTCCAAATCGAGCAAGACCGTACCTGGTTCAACTTCAATAGCCTGATCGATCATTTCGCTAGTGATGAGCCGAAACCCGAAAAAAAGGAAAAGTCCAATTTTGGCGTGTTGCTTGAGAATATCCTCATCGACAGGAGCATCATCCGTTACGAAGACCTTTCCATTGGCAGTGAGTTCCTGTTGAACAACCTGACCTTGCGCATTCCTTCCATCGACCTCTCCACGCTGAAGAGCAACATGGGCTTGGATCTTTGCATTGGCGACAGCGCCACCCTTCATACGGATTTCCACCTCTCGGAAAATGCGGAGGAATACTTCCTGGATCTGAATTTGAAACGCCTGGCGCTCAATGTCATAGAGCCTTATCTGAAGCAGTCTCTCGCTGTCGATTCACTTAAAGGTAGTGTTGATCTTAACCTTCAAGCCCATGGGACTGCGGAACATATCCTTGACTTTGACTTGACGGGAGGCATCGCCCTGCGGGACCTCTCCTTGCAGGACTCCGAAGGCTATCGGCTCGGTCACATCGACTCGATCTATGCCGGTATCCAAAAGTTCAACATGAACGAGAATTTCCTTGACCTCAACCAACTCTATCTCTCAGGGATCCGGACGGAGTACATCACTCACCCCGACCACTCCACCAATTTTGATATCGTGATGGGGAAAAACAAGGTCCATTCCGATACGACCATTTTCGAGAAAATCGGGGATACCATCGCTGCGGAATTTGCCGAGGTTCAGGAAAAGAAGCCTTTGAAGATCCTCGTGGAGAAACTCCTTGTCGATCGCACCAGTCTGTTTTATGCCGACAGCACGCTACCTTCGCCTTTCCAATACGAGATCTCCGACTTGAAACTCAATGCCTCGGATTTCGATTTGGCGAGGACCAACACCGTCAATCTGCAAGCGCTGCTGAACCAGACAGGCAAGCTGGATCTGAAATGGACGGGGGATTTGAATAGTATTGACAATCACAACCTTACCTTGATGTTGAATAACCTGAAGTTCTCGGACTTCTCTCCTTATGTCGTTCAGATGTTAGGTTTTCCTTTGGAGAAAGGCACCCTTTCCTTCCATAGCCAAAACATCGTCACCAACGGGGAGTTGAATGGCATCAACAAGGTTCAGATCGCTGGTCCGGAAGTGGGTCAGAAACGCAAGGACATCGAGCCTCAGGTCAAGGGCGTTCCCTTGCGCTTGGGCTTCTATCTGCTCACGGACAAGGACAACAAGGTCAACCTGGATCTTCCCATCTCCGGTAATTTGAAAGATCCCGAGTTCTCTTATTGGAAATCCGTTTGGAAAGTGCTCGGGAACTTGTTGGTCAAGGTGGCTACGGCGCCTTTCCGTTTGTTCTCTAGTGATGGCGACATCCAGTATCTTGACTTTGATCTATTACAGCCCGATTTCACCGCCGAGGAATACAGTAAGCTTGATGATATGGCGGCGCTCTTGGTCGACAAGCCCATGCTCAACATCGCCCTGGACCAGAAGGTCAATGCCGACGAGATGCTTCAGCAGTTCAGCAACCTCCAATTGCAAAGGGACTATTATCTATCCCTCCATCCGGAAATCGATTCCACGGATATTGACTTCCTGACCAACGAGGCCATCCGCTCCATCAAATTGAACGAGAAGGGTGTCTATCATTACGCATCCCAATTCAGTTCCGAGAGTGAGGTCAGTTCGAGACGGGACGTCGAAGCGGTGGCCTTATCCCGTTATCTGGAGTCCTCTTGGGCTATCTTGAAACGTCTGATGACCAGGAGAAATGAGCGGTTGCTGTCCTATCTTGTCAATAGCAAAGGCGTGAGCGAGAACCAAGTCAGCATCAACGTTCCGGATGAGGAAACGATGAAAGGCTACAAACACGATTGCCGGTACGAAGTGGTCGTCAACAACGCTGAGATGGGTGAATTCTCCGGGCCTGAAGAGCCTTAGGCGGTTGGATATTCCGACTCGTAGTCTTTCCAGGAGATGTGGTAGTATTTCTCCGCATACTTTTTGACGTTGCGGTTGGCTCTGATCTCGGTCCAGAACACGTTGTGGTTGCCTTTTCCCATCGCGTTGATGAGGCTGGGGAGACCAATGACGGGTAGGTACAACCATCCGAAACGTCGGCTGTCGATGGTATGCCCGTGTTCATGAAGTAGGATAGGCTCGTTGCTGCTGATGAGATCCATGGCAGTTGAAAGGCTTCTCCATAAGTTGATGTTGAGGAAGTTGCCCAGGCTGATTCCATCCTGATAGTTTTGATTTTCGTTGATGATGAAGGTGTTGCCGCCGAAGTATTCCACCATAGACACCTGTACGCCGGTGTTACGGATCTGTGAGTAGAAGTGGCCGACGAAAGTTTGTAGCAACTCCCAGGTATGGCGAGAGAAGCCGTGGATGATGCTCCTTAAGGTGAAACTCTCATCCAGGTAGAACAAGCCCATGAAGATCTTCAACGATTTGGTGATGGCTTGCGATTTTTTGAGGAACACGCGGTGGTAGACGGCAAAGAGGAAGCCGATGAAGCCGATGAACAGTTGCAGGAAGGAATAATAGATCAGGATGTATTGGATGATGTTACCAACGACTGGAACCAGTCCGATGAAATGGGCAAAAGCACCAATTAAGGCACCTGTGACGGCGCCCAGCAAACCAGCGGTGGACAGGTGTTGTCTTTTTTGTGTCGTTTTTTGAAGGGCGTGGGCAATGGCATTCCCTGCTCCGAAACTGACAGCAGCGATGACCACAGGATAATACCAAAATTGCGTTGGAAGGATCATTTTCTTTTGGTTTGGAAATTATTTTTCGTTTTCATGTTGCTGTTTTTTCAAATCTTATTATCTTTGCCGCCGAAATAAAGCCACTTTAGCTCAGTTGGTAGAGCAACGCATTCGTAATGCGTAGGTCGTTGGTTCGAGTCCGACATGTGGCTCCTTCGTTTTTAAGTCCCTTTAGAGGGACTTTTTTTATTTCTTGATATACGAGAGGAAGTCAAGGTCGAACGACAGGCTAAAGAAGGGTTTCGGTTTCCATACTTTTGATATTTGGTCGGTGAGTGATAGTCCCGTGGGAAGGATGTCGCCTTCCTGGAAGTTGCCGGTCAGCATCTCGTATTCGCAGATGTTGATGCCTGCGGTGAGGTGGAAGAAGTCGAGGAACTTGAACGAGGGTCCCACATAGAAGTTCTTGAAAAGGTTGCTGCCTCCGAAGCCTACATACAGTCCAAGACTGTAGGAAAACTCCTGGTCGAACTTCTTGATCTCGATATGTTTCTGTCTTAGGCTGTCATTGACCAGGTCCACTTTGGGTTCTTTCTTGCTGAGGTCCCAGAGCATCACCGAGGCTCCTGCGGTGTAGTCGAACTCCACGTCGCCACCGTTCTTGTTGACGATCCGGTACACGATGGTGCCATCCTCGATCTTGTCCGGGGCGATGGACCAGTTCGGGGTTCGGAAGGTCTTGAGGGCGATGCCTTGGATGGCGACGACTTTCTTTTTCTTTGCTGTAGCGGCATTGACTTTGGCTTCGGCGTCCTTGGCGCGTTGTTCCGTGTATTTCAGCGCTTCGTTGGTCTGGATGATTTTCTTCTCCACCGCTGTCAACCGATTTCTGAGGGAGTCGTTACCCTGGCGGTACCGCTCTGTCTCCTGACTCAGTTTGGTGTTGCTTTCCCGCAGGGTCTTCAGCGCTTCCTCCTTCTCGCTGAGGTTGTTTTTCAGGTAGTCGATCTCTTTTTCCTTGGCTTCCTTATAGAGGTCTTCCTTCTCGGTGTTGAAGCGTTCTTTCTGTTCTAGTTTCTCGATGGTCTCTTGCAGGAGACGGGTCTGTTCCTCCAGGTTGGTGATGTTTTGTACTTGCAGGCTGATTTTTTCTTGCAGAAAGTCTTTTTCGGACTGGCTGACTTCCAGTTCGTTGATCAGACTATCGACTTGTTGCCTTAGGCGTGACTCCTGCCCTATCGAATCTCTTACCTGTGCTTGGCTTATCAGCCCGAATAGGCAGAACGTCCATACGCTGATGAGTTTTATACTAACCTTCATGGTAGATAGAACTACTATTTTGCGGTTTTAGTCTAAATTGCATAAAAAAAACCCGCTTTGACGCGGGTCTTTTGAGGTACCTGGCGGATTCGAACCGCCGTCCCCGGTTTTGCAGACCGATCCCTAACCGCTCGGGCAAGGTACCTTTTGCGGGTGCAAAGATACAACTTTTCTCTAATGTGCAATCATCCTTCTTAAAAAATTAATCCTCTCCCCGACAATTTCAGATAGTTCCAGGCGATGATGGCCACGAGGAGAAGCCCGTCGAAGGCGTAATAGTAAGCGAAGTCTTTCTTTCGGAAGTGGGTCATCGCGAAGGCGGCCATGATGATGATTCCAGGCAGGGCGGGAAGGTGGTATCGCTCGCTGTTCACGGCAAAGGAGAAGGCGATGATCAGCGCGTAGGCGATGGTATAGCTCCCGATCAAGCGGAAGGATTTCCATTTCTTGTCTCTGAAAGCCGCAATGATGCACCACATGGCGAAGAAGGCGAGGTAGTTCTTGATGAAATACGTTCCGTTCATCATTTTTTGGTTCTCGTTGGCCACTTCCACGAGGTTGGTCAAGGGTAGGACAAAAACCCCGGGAGCCATGGTCTTGTAACTCGCATAATCGGCGTACCTCATCCCCTTTGCGTTGTATTTCACTACGAGATAGTTGCTTTCCTTGAAGTTCAGTTTTATCGTGAAGACCATCTCTTTCCCTATGGGCGTGATGAGGAAGATGATGGTTATGGCGGTGATGACGCTTAGGGTGATGATCTTGGCTTTTGTGGAGAGTTCTTTCTTCTCGGTGAAGAGGATCATCACGATATAGCTGCCGATGAGGATCATGCCGATGACCGTTCGGAATCCAAACGTTAGGGCGGTCAATAGTGTCACAAAGATGAGTTTGCCTATCCAATGCTTTCGATTATGTATCAGGTCATCAAAGCGTTCAAGGGCGAGTGTGGCGAGGAAGAGCATCTCAGTCTCCTTCATGTAAGTGCCGTTGTAGTGTATGAATTGCGGGAGGAAGACGGCGAAAATGGCGGCGAGTTTCGCTGTCCTTTCGTCCAGGTTTCTTGCGCTGAGTTTATAGATGGCGACGCACATATAGGCGCTCATCAGAGCCTTCAGTAGCCTGGGAAGAATCGTGTTGTTTCCGAATATGGAGTAGAGTATCGTGAGGTATAGGCTATAGCCTTGGTCCGAGAACCCCACCGTCCTTGCATCCAGTTGCTGGAAGATGGCGTTAAAGTAGCCTTCCCTGGCAAGTTGGGATAGGTAGGTGGCGGTCTCATGGTAGTTAAGGCTATCCGCTGCTCGGTATTCTATGGGGATGCCGGTCTGCATGGAATAGTAAAAGATGATGCCTAAGACGTAGACGACACGGATGGCTAAGGCGGTCCAAAAGACTTTTCGGATAAAGGTTTTGCTCGGATCATGTTTGCTTTTTTTGTATCCGAGGTAGGTCATGAGGAAGAACCACAATACCGTCGCCACGCCCCAGATGATCCAATGGACTCTCAGTGCGTAGTCGTGGAAGGCTATGCTGACGATGATCAGCGCAAGGGCGTAGAGGCCTATGCCTATGGTGTTGAAGTGCCTTTGGAGTTTGTCAGGCATCAGGATTCAGGTTGAATGAGAGGGCCATGCTCTTTTTTCATCACCTTCTTGGGGTTGATCTTGAAGCTTTTCCTGGTCGCCGTCACGTTGTCCCAGAACATGTTCTCAAACCGGTGAGGTAGGAACTCATCGCTGAATTGCAGGCGTTGTTCCGTGACCTGATGGATGATGGTGTGATAGTCTTCCACCTCGTCGGTGTTTTCGAGTAAGAAGTTGATATACAGGCTGTCACCAAAGGGATAGTAGATGTAGTTGCAGGGATAATAGATGGTGTCGCCGTTCTTGGTATGGATCTGGTAGCCCGTACTGTCTGCCATGAAATAGAAGAACCAGTTGTCGTAGTATTCTTCGGCAAAGTAATTCCAATGCTCGTAGGAGTCTTCGATGTAATCGTCCTTATAGTCTGTTGCCCAGCGTTCGTATTCATAGAGGAACCAGAATTTTTCATGGATGTTGACGATATCGAATTTTTCTTGCTTGACGTTGACTTGTTTTCTGATCTTTCCGCTGTTTGAGACGACCGTGATGGTGGCGTTGCGCTCGTCGTAGGTCTCGTTTTTGCTGACGGTGACGATGATCGCGCCGTTGTTTTCACCGGACACTTGGCTGAAGGTGACCCAATCGACGCCATCGGTGAGGTCAATATCCCATTGGCAATCCGCGCTGATGGGAAGGATGTCGCTTCCACCTGCAGGGGCAAAGTTCATCTCTGTTTTCGTCACGTTGAGGTTCTCTTTCGGGTTGCAGGAGAGGCAGCATAGGGTAAGGATCAAGATGCTGACAACCTGCCATAGATGTGATTTTTTCATGGTTTTATTGTTGTTTTGGTTATTCTTCTTCGTTTTCGAAAACATGTTCTTCCAATTCGATCTCACCGAGATAGATGCTGTTGCTGATGCGGTCTTCTTTCTTGTTGGTGAAGGCCATATAGACGTGGAAGCGACCGGTAAGGTTGTTGTCCAACAGTTGCAAGCAGTACTTGTCTTTCCGGGTCTCTTTCTTGGCTTCCCAGAAGGCGATTTCCCGCTCGGGGTCGTAGATCAGGACCACGGCTTTGTCGTTATCTTTGGCGGCGATTTCCCCGCTGTTGTCGTCCCATCGGAAGATGGCCACATGGTCGCTGACGCTGACGCTGGCTTTCTTCGGTGGACAGAGGCTGCCTTCGCAGATCCGGATGTGGCTGAAGTTGAGTTCGCTCTCCTCGAAGGCGGTCCTCATCAGGCTGGATGTGGCCGCCTGGTATGCGTTTTGGTTGGGCTTGCGTTCCACGAAGGCGAGTGGCAGGAAATCCTTCAACGGCTTGAGGAAGGCATTGGCCCGTTGCATCTTGTTTCTCTGCTTGAGTTGGCCTTCGGACTTTCGGTCGTTGGGGGTAGGTAAGGAACGGACATAGACGCCATTCTTCCCGTTGACGATCACCATCTTTCCGAGTTTGCCGGAAATCATACCGCTGAATAGGTTTACCTTAGCCATGTCCGAAACTTTTTTGCAAAAATACAAATCTTTATGGTAAACCACTATAGAAAGGTTAAAATTCTCTGTTTTTTTTATTATTTCTCTTTTTTATAATACGTTCTTTATTCGTTACTTATTCGGTATTTACCGAATGAAATATGACTAAACTTTGAATTAAATTTATTTGTTGAAAGTTTTGGGAGCGCTACATTAATAAAATGCGTTATCTTTGCACCTTGTTTATTTTAGAAGCATGGCCGCCAAGCAGGTTTTGATTGATAAAATTGAGCGCTTCGCAAGGAAGTTCTATGTCAACCGTCTCTTCCAAGGACTGTTGATCGGAACGGCCTTGTGGATCTTGTTTTATCTTTTGCTGAACGGTCTCGAATATTTTTCCTGGTTCTCCTCTCGGGTAAGATTCATCCTACTTTTGGTCTTTATCCTTGGTAGTGCGTTGGTCTTTGTGCGCTATTTCCTGATCCCCTTGGTGAACCTTTTGCGCTTCCGGAAGTTGATGTCGATCGAACAAGCATCCCTGCTCATCGGTCGGTTCTTCCCCGACATTCAGGATAAGTTGCTCAACACGATTCAACTCTCCAACGACTTGGAGCAGGATGCCAACAACGAATTGCTTCTTGCTACGATCGATCAAAGGACCAAACAACTTTCTCCAGTTCGCTTTTCCGACGCCGTGGATTTCCGTGGGTTGTTGAAATACTTCTGGGTTTTTCTCGGTCTCTTGCTTCTCTTGCTCGCCTTGGTCATCTTCATCCCTCGTTTCGCGGTGCAGCCCACGCAGCGTATCCTGAACTATGACCAGCATTTCGAGAAGCCCCTCCCCTTCTCCGTTGAGTTTTCCAGCGATGCGCTGGAGGTCAACCAAGGCTCCGATGTGGACTTCCATCTCAAAGTCACGGGTGCGCATATCCCCGATGCCTTTTACGTGAAGAGTTCGGTTGGCCAACAGGTCTTCACCAAGGAATCTGTCAACGATTTCCATTATACCTTCAAAAACGTCAACCACGACCTGAGTTTCCAGGTGGTCGGTGGGGAGTATGTCAGTGCTCCAGTGACGATTACGGTCCACCCCAACCCCGTACTCCTCTCCTATCAGTGTGATGTCTCCTACCCTGCTTATATCCATCGCCGTCCGGAGTCCTTCGAGGGCAAGACACGCCTGTTGGTGCCACAAGGTTCTTCCCTGACCTTCAGGTTCGCACTCCGGGATGCCGACAGCGCTTTCATCGTTCGTGACTCTCTCGTCCAGGCGCTCACTATGAAGGATGGTATGGCTCATTATTCCCTGACGGCCTCCTCCTCCACTTCGCTGGACTTTTTCTGCCGTAATACTTGGTCGGATCATTTTGACCCGCTGAAGTTCAGCGTTGATGTCCTTCCTGACGCTTACCCGGATATCCGTGTGGAGTCGTTTGACGAAGCCCTGGCCACGACGGTGTATTACACGGGCTTGATTGCGGACGACTACGGCTTCACCAAGTTGACCTTCAATTGCCAGGTTAAGGAGCCGGTCCAACGCAACTTTGTGATTCCGGTGGCCTTCGACCATACGCAGTCGAGAACGTCCTTCTTCTATCATTTTAATATGGATAGTTTGGGCGTTCTTCCGGGCCAGTCCATGGAGGTTTTCTTTGAGGTGTGGGATAATGATGGCTTCCATGGGCCGAAATCCAAACGTTCGGAAATGTTCTCCTATTACAAACCGTCCATGGCGGCGCTTGACTCCGTCGCCGATCAAACAGAAAACGACCTCATGGAACGGATGAATGAGCGTTCGGAGGAAGCGTCCAAACTAAGGGATGATATCGAGAAGATGCTTCAGGAACTTACCTCCAAAAAGGATCTGGACTGGTCGGACAAAGAGAAACTGAAGGAGTTGGTCAAGAAACAAAGCGAACTTGAGGAGGAGTGGAATAAACTTCAGGAAGATCAACAGAAGTTGAGCGACTTCATGAAGGATCACGACATCGCCAATGACGAACTCTTGAAGAAGCAACAACAGATCAATGAGTTGTTCGAGGATCTGATTCCGGAGGAGTTGAAGAAGATGATGGAGGAAATCGAAAAACTCTTGGATGAGATGCCTCGTGACGAGATGCAGAAGATGCTTCAGGACATGAAGAAAGATAACATGAAGATGCAGGATCTCCTCGACCGTAATCTTTCCTTGCTTGAGCAACTTCGGATGGAGAAGGATCTCAATGAGTTGATGGACAAACTCAACGAACTTGGTGAACAGTTGGAGAAGGACAAAGAGAACACCCCCGCGGCCGAGGATGCCAAGAAGTCCTTTGATGAGATGATGCAGACCTTGGACAGCCTGATGAAGAAAAACCAGACTTTGTCGGATCCGTTCGCCGTCCAAAAGGATCAGGAATTACAAGAGTCTATCGATAAAGACCTTCAAGAAGCCGCTGATGAGGAACAATCTCAAACGGGTGAGCAAGGGGATCAAAGCCAAGAAGGTGAGAACGGAGATCAAAACGATGGTGGTGAAGAAGGAGATCAAGACGAAGAAAATGGGGAGAATGAACAAGGAGAAGATGGGGATTCGGAGGGCGAAGGCGGTCAAAACCAAGAACAGAATCAAGGCAAACAACCCATGAACGGGGCGAGTCAAAAGAAAAAGAATGCCGGAAAGAAGATGAAGCAGATGGCGGCCTCGATGATGATGCAAATGATGATGGGCAGTGAGGATCAGTTGGCGGAAGATGCGCATCTGGTTCGTATCCTGCTCGAGAATGTGGTTCGTTCTTCGCATCAACAGGAAGATCTGATGAGCCAAATCGGCCGGATGAGATCGGATGATCCTTCCATCAAGGACAAGATCGTTAGACAGAAAGAGATATCGGATAATTTTGACATGGTGAAGGATTCGCTGAAGGCCATGGCCATGCGGCAGCCGATGATCCAGACATTCATCTTTGATGAGTTGGAGACGATTGACGTGCAGACGGAGTTGGCGCTCGGTCATCTGAATGACCTGTATCTATCCTTGACGGTGTCCAACCAACAGGTGGCACTTGAGGCCATGAATAAGCTATCCTTGATGTTGGCGGAGTCGTTGGAGAATATAGAAAACTCGATGTCCAGTTCTTCCTCCTCCAATGGTAAGCCTAAGAAAAGCCAAAAAGGGCAATCCATGAAAAACATGCAGGATCTCCAAAAGCAGTTGGGCGAACAGTTGAAACAATTGCAGCAAAAGATGAACCAACAGTCGGGACAACAATCCCAACAACTGTCCGAAGAGTTGGCCAGGATGGCCGCTGAGCAGGAGATGATCCGTCAAGGGATGCAACAGATGCTCGACGAGATGAAGAAGAATGGCCAGGTTGGCGACGATGGACTGAATCAGATCATGAAGGATATGGAACGACTGGAGGAGGACATCGTGAACAAGCGGATCACCAACCAGACCTTGGAACGTAACCGTCAGATCCTCTCCAGGATGCTGGAATCCGAGAAGGCTCAGCAGAAAAGGGATCAAGACGAGAAACGGAAATCCAATGAGTTCAAGGGTTCTAAGTTCGATCGTCAGATGGATGAGCTGTTTTATGAGCAAACGTTGAAGAAGAACCAGGAGTTCCTGAAGCAGAACCCGATCCAATACCAGCCTTATTATAAGACGAAAATCAACGAGTATTATCTTAAGAAAAATCAAAACCAATGATTCGTTTCTCCACCATTGATATTGATATGCCCCAGTTCGATCCCTCGGCGGTTCGCTCCTGGATTACCTCGATCATAGAATCCAAAGGATATCGGGTTGGGGAGTTATATTATTATTTTTGCAGTGATGAAACTTTATTAAACATCAATCGGGAGCGTTTGGGTCATGACTTCTATACGGATATCGTTACCTTTCCTTTCGTTGAGGGTGGGGATTTTATTTCGAGTGAATTTTGTATCTGTGTCGATCGTATAGCGGATAATGCCCAGCGTTTCGAACGTTCCTTTGACAGTGAGTTGCATCGGGTCATCATCCATGGGGTTTTGCATTTGATCGGTTTCGATGACCATACGGATGAGGATCGTAAGGAGATGCGGGAAATGGAGGAAAAATGCTTGTTGGAATTAAATAAAATATTGAATATCAACTAATTATATCTATTGTTTCTTGTGAAACACTGAGTTATGTACTTTAAGGATTACGATATTATCGTTGTGGGTGCCGGTCATGCTGGGTGTGAGGCTGCGGCTGCGGCTGCGAATTTAGGCAGCAAGGTGATGTTGGTTACCATGGACTTGAGACTGATGGCTTCCATGTCGTGCAATCCTGCCATGGGTGGTATTGCCAAGGGCCAGATCGTAAGGGAAATCGACGCTATGGGCGGTTGCTCGGGCGTCATCTCTGATCGTACGATGATCCAATTCCGGATGCTGAACAAATCCAAAGGTCCCGCCATGTGGAGTCCGCGTTGCCAAAGTGACAAGATGTTGTTCTCTGCCGAATGGAGGCATGTGTTGGAAAACACGCCCAATGTTGATTTTTGGCAAGATACGGTGACGAGTTTGCTCGTCGAGGGTGATCGTGTTAAAGGTGTGACGACGGCAAAAGGCGATACGATCGAAGGCAAGGCGGTGATCCTGACCAATGGAACTTTCTTGAATGGCATCATCCATATTGGCGAACGACATTTTTCTGGTGGTAGGATGGGGGAGGTGGCCAGCTATGGCATCACCCAACAACTGGTTGATCTTGGTTTTGAATCCAAAAGGCTGAAGACGGGTACGCCAGTTCGTATTGATGGACGGACGATTGACTTTACCAAATTGGTCGAACAAAAAGGCGATGATGATGTGGTGGGTTTTTCGTATCTCGAACCGTATAAGATCAACAAGCAAAGAAGTTGTTGGATTGCCAGAACTTCCTTGAAGGTGCATGAGACCCTCCGCAAAGGTTTCAAGTATTCTCCGATGTTCAATGGCCGTATCCAAGGTGTAGGTCCGCGCTATTGTCCCAGTATCGAGGATAAGATCGAGCGTTTCTCGGATAAGGACTCTCATCAGTTGTTTGTGGAGCCCGAAGGGTGGAATACCATGGAGTATTATCTTAATGGCTTTAGTTCTTCTTTGCCGGATGATATTCAGTGTGAAGCGCTTCACCAGATTGAAGGCTTTGAACACGCCAAGATCTTTCGTCCAGGTTATGCCATTGAATACGATTACTTCCCTCCGGAGCAATTGCATCACACCTTGGAAACACGTCTTATCCATGGCTTGTTCTTCGCTGGTCAGGTCAATGGGACCACCGGATATGAGGAAGCTGCCTGTCAAGGTTTGATGGCGGGAATCAATGCGCATTTACTCCTTCATGACCATGAGCCTTTGGTTCTTTCCCGTTCGGATGCCTATATTGGTGTCTTGATCGATGACCTGATTACGAAAGGGGTGGATGAGCCCTATCGTATGTTTACTAGTCGTGCGGAATACCGTATCTTGTTGCGACAGGATAATGCCGATGCTCGGCTTACTGAACGGATGTATGCGTTGGGTTTGGCAAAGGAAGATCGCTATCAGAAGTATCTTGAAAAAAAGAATAAGGTTTCGGAAATTATTGATTTCCTGAATACTACAAGCGTTACACCCGATCAGGTCAACGGTTTGCTGGAGGGGCACCTGTCTGCACCGATCACTCAAAAGGCTCGTCTGGCTTATCTGTTGCTTCGTCCACAGTTGACCTTGTTTGACTTTATCTCCCATTTGGATTTTCTTTCGGAACGCTATGATGTTTCGGATCCCTTTGTTCGTGAATGTGTTCAGGAAGCAGAGATTTTGGTCAAATATGATGGCTACATCACGAAGGAATATGATTTGGCGGAGAAGTTGAACCGTCTTGATTATGTTAAATTACCAAAAGATTTTGATTATCACAGCCTACATTCCTTATCGTTTGAGGCTCGGGAAAAACTCAATAAATACCAACCGGAAAACCTTGGCGAAGCCAGTCGTATCAGTGGCATTTCTCCTGCCGATATTTCCGTATTAGCCATATTCTTAGGTAGATAGCATTTTGTTTCACGTGAAAAATTATTGATAATATGAATCCATGTCCTTGGTGCGGTGCACCGTCCGAGCATTCCTATATTAAGCTCAAAGATCATTTTTTGAGTCAAGAGGACTTTGAGATTTTTGAGTGTGACCAATGTCATCTTCTCTTTACGGAACCTCGTCCTTCGGCTGACCTTATTGGCGCCTATTATAAATCCGAGAACTATTTTAGTCATCAGGAAAATAATAAAGGATTCATTCCGAGGGTCTATGAATTTGTAAAGTCATTTAATATCAAACGTAAAGTAAAGGCTGCTACGGATGGGTTAACAAAAGGTCGAGTCTTGGATATTGGTTGTGGTGTCGGTGATTTTCTTGTGGCAATGCAAAAGCTAGGTTGGGATGTGACCGGTATTGAACCAGACGATGGCGCTCGTTCCATTGCCCAGAATCGATTGTCCCAAAACCTTCTTACGCCCGAGCTTTCCATGACCCTTCCTGACCATAGTTTTGATTTAATCACGCTTTGGCATGTCCTCGAACATGTGGATGATTTGCATTCTCAGATTACTGAGTTTCAGCGTCTTCTCAAACCACAAGGACGTCTCATTATCGCTGTTCCGAACTTCAAATCCTATGATGCCGAATATTATAAATCCTATTGGGCCGCTTGGGATGTGCCTCGTCACTTGAATCATTTTTGTCCTGATTCCATGCGAACTATTTTTGCTCAGACGAAACTGAAATTTATTGATATTCAGAAACTTGTTTGGGATGCTTTTTATATTTCCTATTTGAGTGCTGGATTCCGTAAACAATCTCTGCCTCTTGTTCGTGGCTTTTTTGTCGGTCTCCGTTCCAATGCTAAAGCACGTCGTTCAGGAATGTATTCTTCACTCATTTATCGATTTCAAATGGAATAGAATTTGTACATTTTCCATTTTTTGTGCTTTTTTTGGCGTTTAAGCGGTTTTTCGTACTTTTTGTCCTACGTATCGTTTTTTTAATTTTCTGCGCTTATTTTTGATGTTTTTATAAATCTTTAATTATCAATATATTATAAGTAAAACTATGAAAAGAAATACTTTTGGTTGGATTATTGGGACGCTTTTGGTTCTCTCTCTGCTTTTTATTGGTTTGTATTTCTTTTCTTTTTCTTCCCCCGCTCAAAAGATCTTTTCCAATCGAATTCAAAAAGCCGTTGCTTTAGAGGAAGGTCGAATCCAGAATTCTAAACAAGCACTTTTTACTGCTTTGGATTCAATTCAAGTGCTGCCCAGTCAGTCTTTCGAATACATCGCGCTTCCAGTGCATTCCGATCTTTACTTGTTCTCTTCGGACTCCCTGATTTGGTGGAATGCCAATCAACTTGAACCTCGTTATCTACGCAAATCTGTTCCTTTGGAATCCGATACTATTGTTCATCTTAGTATTGGTGACTACCTTGTGTGTTCAGGCCATTATCTGGATTACGATTATTATCTTTATTCCTTGGTCAACACAACCTATCCCTTTGAGAACGACTATTTTGTTAATCGCTTTCAACTGCTTCTTGGTCCCCGCCAGATTGAAATCGACGACAACCCCTCTGGGGATTCATTTTCCTTGTACTCCTCTACGGGTAAACTCCTCGGTTATTATCGATTGACCAACCCTTCCTCTTACGGCTTTACCAGTCCGAGACTGTTGATCCTTTCTCTCGTGGTCTTCATCCTTGCGCTCTATTTGTTGATCCTGCGGCGCTTACATCGATTGTTGAAAGCCGGTCTACCGCCCTCCCAATCCGGGTTAAGAACTTATTTGCCCTTCTTGGTTCTCTTGGTTTTCTTTGTCTTTACGGTTCTCGACTTTAAAGCCTTGTTCCACTATGGCTTTGAACATGATTTCTTTATCCCTATCAGGCTTACCATAGGCTATCCATTTTTCTACTTTTTCCTTCATTTCCTGGTCTTCGTCAGCCTGTTGCTGTTGGTTAGGAGGCTCTTTTCTTGGATCACCACTTTGGAGGCGCCTCTTTGGAAACCCATGTTGCTCTATGGCATCTTGCTTGCCTTAATATCTTGGATGCTGCATTTCCATTGGATGACTGCGGTTTTTGGCATCCTGATCATGCTGATCTTTGTGGTCAATGCCCGAAATACCTTTCACAGCAGATTGCTGTCAGAGTCCTTGCTGCTGGTCTTTTGGGGCCTCTTGTTCACCCATGTCTATGATCGTGAAGTCACAAAATATGAGAATCAAGGCCTGCAAACCTTGGCCATGGATCTGGCGGATGAGCGCGATCCGGAGTTTGAGCGTTCCTATCATCAGTTTCTTACCAAGGCACAGCACGACACAGCCTTTTTCTCTACGGTGCTCTCTGATGTCATCAAGTCGGAAATCGCCATTGACTATATCCGAAACTACCTCTTCGACTCCGTGATGAATCAATACAATGTGACCCTCACCCTGTGTAACCCCGGTGCTGAGTTGGTGGTGGAGCCTTTCGACATTGTTTCGGACTGCATGGATTATTTCCAAGATAAAGTCAACCAAAACCACGGTGTGGATCTGGGTGAAGGACTGGCTTTTCTCGACTATAACACCCTCGACCCCAGCTATCTCTCCATGATCGACATCTTGGTCAACGACACGGTCACGGACATGTCGCTGTTCATGGAGTTTTTCAAGCCGATCGCCCCTCAAGGATTTGGCTTGCTGAGCCTCTTGCAGGATGACAACAGCACCCTTCCGCTGAACACCTCGGTGGCCTGCTACCAAGATAGCCTCCTGGTCTACAAATATGGATCCTATGTCTATCCCAACTTCCTCTCCGATTTCAAGCACGTCCCCAATGATTTCAGCTATGGCCGGAAGATGAAGCATTACACCTATTCCGTCGGCGATTCCCGAGTAATTACGATCAGTGTCGCCCGTCATACTTTCATGGAGAAGACGGTGCCTTTCGTCTTTTTCTTTGTGAGCCTGCTGTTGCTCTATATCTTGATCTATTTCGTCGGTGGCATGAACAATCCCGTTGCATCCACCTTGAGCCGTAAGTTCCAAGTCATGGTGCTGGTGGCTTTGGCCGGTGCCTTCCTCGTGGTGGGTCCGGTGTCCGTGTTTTATATGCGAGGCGTCTATACCCGGAAGGTGAATGACAATCATTTCGAGCGCACCCGCACCCTGTTGCAGGACATCACCTCGGAGGTGGATTTCACTTTCCTGAAACAACCCGATTTCAATCATGAGGTGGACCGTATCCTGAGGCGTTATTCCGAGACGTTCTACACGGACATCAACATCTATGACCTCGACGGGAAACTGCTCGCCACCACCAGTCCGGAAATCCAGGATTTGCATCTGCAGGCTTCCTTGATGGATCCCGAGGCCTTCTCCAACATGCAAGGGGAGAAGACCCTGTACTACATCCACGATGAGCATTTGGGTCGAGCCACCTATGCTTCGACCTATGTCCCCATCATGGACGGCATGGGCAATATCTTGGCTTATCTCAACAATCCCTATTTCTCCGGAAGGTCCGGATTGCGTTCCGAGATCGTGTATTTCGTGCTGACCTACATCAATATCATCCTGCTCATCGTCTTTGTCATCCTGCCGATCATCCTGTATTTCACCCGTAAAGTCACGGATCCTTTGAAGCAGCTTCAGGATAGGATGCGCCGGGTGGACATCAACCGGTCGAATGAGTTGTTGGAGTGGAAGAGTAATGACGAGATCGGCGCTTTGGTGGAACAGTACAACCAACTGGTCGTAGCACTGGAGAAGAGTGCCGCAGAGTTACGTCGTACCACCACTGAATCGGCCTGGCGTGGGGTTGCGCGACAGGTGGCTCACGAGATCAAGAACTCGTTGACTCCGATGAGTCTCAGTGTTCAGTTGCTGCAGCGCACGCTCGAAAAAGGCGGCGACAACATGGAGGAACGCATCAACCGTACCGCCCAGACGCTACTGGAGCAGATCAACGCCCTTTCGGAAATTGCCGGTTCGTTCTCACAATACGCCAAACTGCCGGAGAATCACCCGCAACCGCTCGATCTCGCAGAACTTGTTGGTAACGTGGTAAATCTCTATGACAATGCTGAAAACATTGATTACCAGTTTGTTTACGATGCCGACCAAGATTATGGCTTCAATGGCGACAAGACCAACCTCAACAGCGCCGTCACCAACCTGGTCAAGAATGCCACCCAGGCCATCGGCTCCAAACCCGACGGCAAGATCATCGTCTCGTTGAAGTCCGAGCACAACGCTTTCGTCATCTCGGTCCAAGACAACGGTTGCGGCATCAAGGAAGAGGACAAGAAAATGATCTTCCTCCCCAACTTCACCACCAAATCTGGTGGCTCCGGCGTGGGACTCTCCCTGACCTACAACATCATCAACTCCATAGGAGGCGCCATCAGCTTCGAGAGCGAAGAAGGCGTCGGCACGACCTTCGTCATCGAATTACCCAAAGAGCAGAGCGTATAACCCGCCTTTATTTCGGCATCCCAACAACAAAAATTGTTATTTTTGCGTTTTTGAATCATTAGTTCAACAGAATGGCAGAAAACAGATTGGGTTCATTGGCAAAGCAGACCGCCATCTACGGTCTCAGCAGCATCATCGGTAGGTTTCTAAATTACCTGCTGGTGCCGCTTTACACTTATAAGATCGCAGCGGCATCAGGGGGCTATGGCATCGTCACCAACCTCTATGGTTATACCGCCTTACTGTTGGTCATCTTGACCTTTGGCATGGAGACCACCTTTTTCCGTTTCTCCAACAAGGAAGGCGTCAATCCCGACAAAGCTTTCTCCACCTCTGGGTTAGCGGTGGGATTGGTCTCTCTGCTTTTCGTCCTGCTGGTCACACTTTTCCTGCATCCCATCGCCAACGCCCTCGATTACGCTAATCATCCCGAATTCATCGAGATCATGGCCATCATCGTGGCATTAGATGCGTTCCAGGCCATCATGTTTGCCCGACTGCGTTTCGAGAATAGACCCATCAAATTTGCGGCTCTCAAGCTGGCTTTTATCTTCGCCAACATCTTGCTCAATCTCTTCATTTTCTTATGGGCACCCTCGCTGAAGGAAAGCGCCCCGAGATTGATGGGATGGTATCATCTTGACTATCAAGTCGGATATATCTTTATTGTGAATCTGATCTGTACCGCGACAGTCACCCTTGGTTTCATCCCCGAGCTGAAGAAACTTCGCAATGGCATGGATTTCAAGTTGCTGAGACAGATGTTGAATTATACCTGGCCCTTGCTGCTCTTGGGTTTGACGGGCATTCTCAACCAAGTGGCTGACAAGATCTGCTACCGTTTCATTGTCCCAGGTCAAGAAGGCGAAGTGCAACTTGGCATCTATGGAGCCTGCGTGAAGATTGCGATGATCATGGCGATGATCACCCAAGCCTTCCGCTATGCCTATGAGCCTTTTGTCTTTGGGGGTAAACGCGATAAGGAAGACGCGGAAACCCAAGCCAAAGTGATGAAGTATTTCATCATCTTCACCCTCTTCGCCTTCCTTGCCGTGATGGCTTTCATGCCTATATTAAAATACATCATCAAGTCGGACTATTGGGAAGGCTTGAAGGTGGTGCCGATCGTGATGATGGCCGAGATCTTCATGGGGATCTATTTCAACCTCTCGTTTTGGTACAAACTCACCGACCAGACCTGGTGGGGCGCTATCTTCTCCGGCATCGGAGCGATCGCCTTGCTCGCCATCAACTTCATCTTCGTGCCAAAATTTGGCTATATGGCCTGTGCTTGGGGTGGTTTCGCTGGCTATGGCATATGCGTGGTTTTGTCCTATTTCGTTGGCCAGAAGAAAGCCCCCATTCCCTACAACTTGAAATCCGCCTTCGGCTATTTTGCCCTCGCTTTGGTGCTTTATTTCGCCTTGAGCCTGATTCACATTGAAAACACCATAGTCGCTTTGTTGGTCAACTGCCTCTTCCTGTTGGTCTTCTTTGCCGCCATCTGCTGGTTTGAGAGAGACTTGGTCAACGGTGTCCTGGGCTGGGTAAAAAACAGAAAAAAGAAATAACGTTTGAAATATGAAAGTACGCATCATCAACCAATCCAATAATCCGCTGCCTGCCTACGAGACGAGTAACTCCGCCGGCATGGACCTCCGCGCCTATCTTCCTGAAGGCCCTGTCATCCTGCAACCCATGCAGCGTTTCCTCGTACCCACGGGACTGTACATGGAGATCCCCGAAGGCTACGAAGGCCAGGTCCGTCCCCGCAGCGGCCTCGCCATCAAGAACGGCATCACCGTCCTCAACACGCCCGGCACCATCGATGCCGACTACCGTGGACAGGTCTGCGTCATCCTGATCAACCTTTCGGACCAGCCCTTCACTATCAATAGCGGTGATCGTATCGCGCAGATTATCTTCGCCCGATGCGAGCAGGCCGATATCCTCGAAGTAGAAACCCTCAGCGAAACCGAACGCGGCGCCGGCGGCTTCGGCCACACCGGAAAGTGTTGAAAATAATGGATAATAGTTGAAAATAGTTGAAAATTGCCCATCTTCATCCCGTAGGGATGCCATATCTGTAACATGAAACGAATTATCATCATATCTCTAATCACCTTGTTTGGGCTCACCATCCCCCAGTCCTTCGCCCAGGTCGACAAGCGCAATAACGCCCTCAACTTCTCCAAAGGCATCGAATGCAAATACAAGGACGATGTCCAGGGTGCCATCCGGTATTTTGAGAAGGCGCTGGAATATATGCCCAATGACGACGCCTCGATGTTTGAGTTGTGTCAGCAATACGTCAAGGCGGGTAGGGTAGAGGATGCCTTCGCGATGATCAAGCATGCCGTCAATCTCGCCCCTGATAACAAATGGTACCAGATGCGACTGGCCCGTTTCTATCGCAACATGGAGCAATACGATGAATTCATCAAGGTCTACGAGGCCCTCACGGCGAAATATCCCGAAGACGTCGACATGCTGTCCGAGTTGATCGACATCTATCTCATCACGGAACAATACAACAAAGCCCTGGATAAGTTGGACCTTCTCGAGAAACAGATCGGCAACAACGTCATCATCAGTGAGCAGCGTATCGAGATCTATAAGCGCCAAGGAAAGACCAAGGAGGTCGTCGCCGAACTACAGCGACTCATCGACGAAAACCCCGACGACACCCGCTATTACAACACCCTGGCCAAGTTCTACATGGACCAAGGCAAGACCGAGCAGGCCGCCAAACTCTATGAGCAGGTCAGGACCATCGACCCCGACGATCCCTATATCAATGTCGCCCTACTCGAGTATTACGAGAAGAAAGGCGACCTCGACAAAGCCTTTGAGGAGTTGATTGCCGCCATCAACAACAAGAACCTCGATTTCACCACCAAGGCCAACATCTACGACTATTGGTTCAACAAGTTTCAGGCGAACAAGAACGTCGACCAACAAGCCCTCGCCGCCGGGCAGGCCTTCGTCGACAACTATCCCGACAACAAGATGGGTTACCTCGTCTTGGCCTCCTATCACATCAACAAGGAAGACTACCGCAAGTGCCGCGACATGGCTTTGAAAGCCTTGGCCTGTGAGCCGTCCAACTTCGCCGCCTTGCAATATGCCGTGATGTGCGACGGTCCGCTGATGGAGAACGACTCGTTGATGAAACACGCCCTTCAGGGCTTGCAATACTATCCCACTCAGCCTGTGTTCTATTGGTTCGCCGGCGTATCTCATGCTTTTGACAAACAGGACGAGCAGGCCATCAGCTATTTTGAGAAAGGCCGTAAGTTCGTAACGGACAAGACGCTCTTGGCCGATTTCGACAGTTATCTCGGCGACCTCTACCATTCCGTGGGCGAGGTGGAGAAATCATTTGATGCCTATGACCGGGTGCTCAACCACGACCCTGACAACGCCTTGGTGCTGAACAACTACGCCTATTACCTCTCCCTCCGTGCCGACAACCTCGACAAAGCCAAGGAGATGGCCCTTCATGCCGTGGAGTTGGATCCGAACAACGCCGTCTATCTTGACACCTACGCCTGGGTGCTCTTCAAACGCGGGGAGTACGAAGCCGCCGAAGCCCAGATGAAGAAATCCCTCAACCAACTCAAGGAACCCGATGGCACGTATTTTGAGCATTACGGCGACATCCTGTTCAAATTGGACAGGAAAGATGAGGCCTTTACCTATTGGGAAAAGGCCAAGAAATATGAGAACCATTCCAAACAACTTGAAAAGAAACTGAAAGACAAGCAGTTGTATGAATAAACGTCATCCCCACATAGGGCTTTTCGTGATGTCCATGGCGATCTTGATGATGGCTTCCTCGTGTACCGCGAAGAAGAAACTCGTCTCGCCCATGGCCCATGCGAAGGACTATACGTGGATGACCGCAAAGATGACCATGGACGTAGCGACCCAAGGCATTGAACTCAAGGATGTCAACGGCCTCCTCCGGATGCGCCGCGATAGCACGATATGGATCTCGGCCTCCGCTTTCATGGGCATGGAGACCCTGCGGGCATGCATCACCAACGACTCCGTCGTCATGATCAACCGTTTCGACAAGACCTATCTGGCGGAACCCCTCACACAGGCGGCACAATCCCTGAACCTCCCCCTGACCTTGCCGGATTGCCAGTCCTTGCTGCTCGGCGATGGCCATTCAGACCATGTGGAATTGCAGTTCGGGCCTTATACCGCCAAAATCCGCTATTCCGACATTCACTGGGATGAGCCTACCACCTTCCCGATCAAGATCAACGAAAGCTACGAAAGGATGAAGCTATGAGAAGAAGATGGTCTATCGGAATATCGCTTGTTTTGATGCTGCTCTTCGCCGTCAGCGGCTATGCCCAACGCAGTAAGGAGTCTTTGCAAAAAGAGATCACATCCCTTCAAAAGGAGATCGCCACCGCCAACAAACTGTTGAAAGAGACCTCCAAAAACAAGGAAGTGACCCTGAACCAGGTCTCCCTCACCGAGAAGAAGATCAAGAACCGTCAAAGGCTGATCAACGTCTATAACGAACAGATCGCCGGATTGGAAGAGAGCATCAACCAAGGCGAGGAGAACATCCGTCACCTGAACGGGGAACTGAAGACCCTGCGCCAGGAGTATTCCAAGATGGTGGTGTTCGCCTATAAGAACCGCAGCCATTACGACCAGTTGGAGTTCCTTTTCGCTTCTGAGGACTTCAACCAGGCCTTTCGGAGACTCCGGTATATCCAGCAATTCTCCGAGGCACGCAAGACCAAGATGGACCAAATTGCGGCGATCCAGAAGAAGGTGAACGCCGAGGTGGAAGAACAGCGGAAAAACAGGGTAGAGCGGCTGGCCCTCCTTGCCGACGAGAAGGTACAGCAAGACGAACTCATCAAGGAAAAGTCAGCGTTGAACGACCAGGTGGCCCAACTCAAAAAGAAGGAAGGCAGCATCCAGCAGAGCATCAAGGACAAGCAGGCCCAGGCCAAGAAGTTCCAGAAGGAGATCGACAAGATCATCGCCGAGGAGATCCGAAAAGCCAACGAACGTGCCGCCAAGGAAGCCGCGAAGTCAAAAGCCACGACCACGAAAGGCAAGACCACGTCGACGAAACCCGATAAAATGGCCCTCACACCCTCAGAAAAGGCCCTCTCGACGACTTTCTCCGCCAACAAGGGGAAACTGCCATGGCCAGTCGAGCGGGGCGTTGTGTCAAGCGCATACGGGAAACACGCCTCATCCGTCTCAAGTAAAGTCATGGTGACCAACAACGGCATCGACATCGCCACCAGCGAGAAAGCCAAGGCGCGTTGTGTCTATGAAGGCGTGGTGGTCAGCGTCGTCAAGCCCTCTGCCTCCAACATCGGCGTCATCATTCGGCATGGCGACTACTTCACGGTGTATTCCCAGTTGGATGAGGTGTATGTGAACCGAGGCGACAAGGTAAAGACCAAGCAGGAGATCGGAAAGGTACACACTGACCGGACCGAGGGAAAGACTGAGTTACACTTCGAGTTGCGTCAAGGCACCGAATCCCTCAACCCCTCGTCATGGTTGTCAAGATAGGAGAGAGAAACAATGAACAAGAACATCCATTATAATCGCATTCCCAAGATATTGCTCGCCGTACTGTTGTTGCTCGGCATCCTGGCGTTGGGCAGTTGCCGCAGCCAGCAGCGTTTCGGTCAGCGCAAGGCTCCCCGAAACTGCAACACGTGTACCAAGTGGAGTAAGTAAAAAATGCTATCTTTGCCTTTGATCAGAATCCATTCAAATTCATGGTTACCGTCGGGATGAGCAGCAAGGCTCCGATGACGATGAGCACCAAGATAAACTTCCAGATGAACCGCACCCATTTCTCCCACGGGATGCGGGCCACACCCAAGGTGGCGATGAGCACACCTGAAGTGGGCGTGATCATGTTCGTGAAGCCGTCGCCGAACTGGAAGGCCATCACTGTGGTCTGACGCGAGATGCCAATCAAATCACTGAATGGTGCCATGATGGGCATCGTGATGGCTGCTTTGGCGGAGCCGGAGGGGATAACGATGTTGATCAGGGTCTGGATGCCGTACATGATCTCTGTCGAGGCGATGGTGCCTACGTTGCTCATCGACTTCGACAAGCCGTAAAGAATGGTGTCGATGACGCCTCCGTCCTGCAACACGATGACGATGCCTGCCGCCAGTCCCACGACGACCGCCGCCGAGAGAATGTCGCCCATGCCCTCAAGGAACAACTTCGCAATGTCGCTGGCGCTCTTGCCGATGGCCAGACCGCTGCAGATGCCCATGAACAGGAATAGGGTGGCGATCTCCATGATGTACCAGCCGTAGCCCAACACCCCGACGATGAGGTAATAAACTGTGCCGAACAGCAGTGTCAGGATGAAAAATGCTACGGACTTGCGCAGAGCGAAGAACCCGATGATGGCGAACAACGCCGCCCCGATGGGCAACATTGGCCAAGTCACCGCGCTGTTGCCTACCTTCATCGTGGTCATCGGATACAGAATCGCGCAAACCACCAATAAAACTCCTACAACCCCATACACCCACCAACCAGTTCTTCTTATTTCTGTCTTTTTACTTTTTCCTACTTCCTCCTTGCTGCTTCCTTCTTCCTTCTTGCTTCTCCAATACGCGTCATCCTCATACATGATCGAACTCGTGGGATTCTTCTTCACCTTATTGGCGTACCATAATACGAAGATGATTCCGATGATGGTCAGGATGACCCAGCAGACGACACGGTAACCCAGTCCGGAGAACAGCGGGATGTCCGCGATGCCTTGGGCGATGCCGATAGTGAAGGGGTTGAGCATGGCCCCGGAGAAGCCGATGTGCGCCGCCACATACACCATGCAGACGCCGACGATGGAGTCATATCCCATGGAGATGGCCAGCGGAATGATGATCAGAGTGAAGGCGATGGTCTCCTCGCTCATGCCGAACACGGAGCCGAACAGGCTGAAAAGCAGCATCACCAACACGATCATGATGTTGTTGACGCCGATCTTTCGGATGAACTTGTTGTGTTCCAGTCGTTTCGTGAATCCTAAAAACGCCATAATGCCCGTGTCGATGGCCTTGCTCTTATTCATGATCCAGAAAGCGCCGCCGATGATGAGGATGAACACGATGATGCCGCTCTGCTTCTCGAAACCCTTGAAAAGCGCCGAGAACACCTGCCAGGTCTGCGGCTCGGCGTGGAACTCGGAAGCGTAAGGCTCGGGGAGTTGGTCCTGATAATAAAACGTCATCACCGAGGTATCGCCGACTTGCTCGTTCACATACTTCCCCGGCTTGATGAACCAGGTCATCATCGCCGCCAGGACGATGCAGCAAAAAACGATGACGAAAGTATGCGGAACCTTACGTTTCTTCATGGCCTTAAAAATGTTTTGCAATAATACAAAATATTAACCAAAAGTGCTATTCGTCAAAATGATTGTTTTAGTAACTGGTGCACATTGGTCAGAATGGGCAACTATCGGCAAATACTCATGGTTTATTCTTTTACCAGCCTTATCGTGCTTGTGCCTTCAGCATTTGAAACGCGCACCATATACACGCCTTGTGCGAAACCACTCATGTCGATTTCTACATTACCGTTTTGAAGCTTTGTGGTGGTCATCATTCTTCCTGATAAGTCAAACACCTCCACCTTGCCTTCAGCGGTATTGGCTGATATCGTCGCTCTGTCCTTGGCGGGATTGGGGTTGACGACGGCATTGACGGTATGAGTCTCTTCGACACCCTCGCCTGTAATTTTACCAATCCACACATCATCCACATACACGCCGTTGGCGTTGTTGGCCTTGGCTTTGAAACTGATGTAATAAGTGGACGAAGGTTCGGGAAGCATGAAGGTAGCGCCTTCCCATTCGTCAGCGACGTTGGTGAATTCTCCAAGTAAATGCCATTCGTCATTGGATGAGGTGCGGTACCACACCGAGAGGTCATCCGAGTCAGTTCCCGCATTGCCATGAGGTTGCTTGTGGTTGAAGTTCAGGGCAGGGTTGGTGACTGAGGTGATATCCAACGGTGCTGAGATAAGTCTCGCCTCGCCTCCTAACCAGATGAAGAAAGCGGTGTTGTTGAGAATCAGATACCCTGGGTCAATCACCCAACTGTCGGAACCTGAGATGATTTCGTTGTTCCAGCATAAGAACTCCTCCGAGGCTTCAAAGTTATCAAAGAAAGG
>JAEEGL015327107.1_pt1 | contig 29119 bp, 19 predicted proteins | sample 9134231 | NCBI WGS metagenome assembly JAEEGL01 (sample SAMN16246548, study PRJNA631951) | gut metagenome | biome: gut microbiome; feature: rumen; material: fiber-attached | host: Bos | place: Iran: Karaj | collected 2018-10 | reverse complement strand
GGACGTGAAACCGAAAGACGTTTTGCGAACGGTGTTGTACAAAAAACACGGTATGATAAAGCCAGTCGTGCTGTCAGCATCGCTCAGTATAACAGAACAGGACAGCTTATATCCGGTGAGGCTTATGTATACGATGAAACAGGCAGGAGAAGCCACACTGTAAATGAAAAAGGTCTTGTAACCATATATAAATATGATAACCAGTCTAGGCTCCAAACAGTTTACTATCCATATAATGAAGACATAAAAGAAACTGCACGCAAAGAAGCCGACAAACAGGGGTTGTACTTTTTGCCGTCACAGGGAAATGCGGAAAACTACTTCCTTTCTTCATCAGAGATGATAAAACTGCGTGCCGCTGCAGAAAACCTCTCTCGTGCAAGAGGTAACTCCATAACGGTAAATCAGGTTGTTTGGAAAGAATCCTACACCTACGATGCGAACAGTAACCGTACAAGCAAAACAACGGCTTGGGGTACTGTCGCTTATAGCTACGACAAGGAAAACAGGCTTGTTGAAAGCGGAGATTTAGGAAAATCCGAAAGTGTAAAATACATCTACGACAAGAACGGTAATCTGCTGCGCGAAAGTGCCGCACGTTACAGCAAGGACTATACGTACAACGCCCAAAACCGCATGAGCTTCAGTGATGTGCAGGATTCTGTTCTTAACACCCGTAACTTTACCGAATATGAGTATGATGCTTTTGGTCGCAGGATAGAAACACGGCAGTACTTGGGTGACTATACAAGAAATCTGTATGACGGCTTTAGTTTTGACATAATCGGAAAATCTGCATTACAGGGAAGCTATCCAATGGCTTTACCTGAACAGAAATACAGAACACCGAACAGACAGTCTGCAACTTCTGTTAATGGCTCTGGAATTTCTCCGAGTGGTCGCAATGAACGCGGTACTGATATTGGTACACGCTACCGTTACATAGATGAAAATCCGCTTGTACCAATACCGGAAGTAGGAAGCAGCACAAGTACATCAATAAGTACAACCAAAACACGCAGCAGACCGAACAACGAATACGTCTTGTACAGCTACGGTGAGCCTGTAGCAATGTCTGCCGACGGTGCAACAAGTTACTTCGGTACAGATATTCTCGGATCTGTGCGTTCTGTTACGGATAAATATGGTACAGAACAGGCTGATTATAGCTACGATGCTTTCGGAAGCCCTTATTTGGGTAATCTCGAAAATGACATTGGCTTCGGTTACTGTGGCAAGGTTTATGACAATGGAACAGGACTTTATGACTATGGTTTCCGCGATTACAGCCCGAATAATGCCAGATTTACCACGATTGACCCTATAAGAGACGGTGTTAACTGGTTCGCGTATGTTGTTAATGATCCTGTAAACTGGTGTGATCCATTTGGATTGTCTGCAACAGATGCAAACCAAAATGACTTGAATATAACATTTAGTTCTGATGTATTTAAAAATCCATATATAGGATTTACACAGCCGAATGTTAATTTTAACATCACAAAATTGAATTCAAATACGGTTGTTGGACAGAATCCAGGAACTCATATTCAAAAAATACAAGAGATTATGAATAATAATTCTTCGGGAAATAGTTCCAATCCATATAACTTTAGTAACACTAGCTTAAGTGAGAAAAATAACGTTTTGAAAGAGATCATTAAAGAGCAAAAAAAGGCAGATGAAGACCGAATAAATGCCAGACTTAGAGACGGTAAGGCATCTATGTTACCACAAGAAGGTCCATGCCTAATGCGAGCCTTGATGGGAATTGCAGAAACTTATGCAGGGAAAAATCTTACAGAAGCACAAATGAATGCTGCAATATCAAATTTAAGATCTTCTTCGCCAAGTGGTCTAAATGGATGGTCTGTAAACAATTCTATTGCTGTTATTCGTGAGGCGATGAAACAACTTGGAGTTGATATTACTAATATGGCTATAGAAGAAGCGCGTCCTAGTGGTCAAACTTATAATAAAAATCAGTATGAAAGAGTTAAAGCAAATGCAACTGCAAGTATACGCTGTGTTACACGAGCGGACAGTCCAAATTCAGGAGAAGTGGGGCATTATCAAGAAGGAGACAAAAACGGAAATTTAGTATTTGATCCAATTAGTGGTTCAAGTGACGGTGGACGTGTTCTTGTTGAAACAAGATATTTTCAAATAACTATTAATAACCAATAAAAGGGCGTAATTATGAAAAAGAATTTAATATTTTTGATTTCATTATTTTTGATGGTTTCTGTTTACCCTGAGATTACACCAGACTCAATCTGGGGTGTTTGGGATATTGACCATGACGAATATACTTATGAATCACTCCAGATGGTAAATGCTGATGGAATCGAATATCTCCGTATGACATGGGAGCTTTTGATTTTTGAAAAGAACAGTGATGGAAAATCTGTTATTTGGGAACAGGGTGGCGGTTGCGATTTATTGGATTATTATCAAAAAGACAGCAAGACGATTATTCTTTGCATTAGGACAATTAGTGATAATATGCTGTATGGTGAAGTTGCTATGCATTTTATAGACGAAAATCATGTATGGTTTGAAGTTTTGAAACCTACAAAAAATAATACCAACTTGCCCTTGATAACAGATTTTAAAGATAGTAAGAAAATTTTGACTCGAATGCCGACAATTGCTTCTTTGAATATACCGGTAATAACATTAAATGAAGGTGACTTGATGTATTGCAGTGATAATTTGCGTCTAAGAACTGAACATTCTATTCATGATCTTGATTCAAAAGTAATTGTCTGCATGAAAAAAGGCACAAAAGTTAAAGTAGTACAAAAATACAATTGGCCTGGTTACATTGACGGTATAGTTGCAGACTGGGTTGAAGTTGAAGTAATCGAAGATTCATTCGACAAGGATGGCAAGCCACTGCCAAAAGGCACACGCGGCTGGTGCTTTGGCGCATACCTGACTTTGCTTGATGAGGATTCAAAATAAAAATTTTACTCTAAATTACTCAACAAATTAAGTTTAGCACGATACAAAAGTCGTAGCCTGATTTTGAGACGCAAAGCACTCTGAAACCATAGGTTGAAGCACTGCTTTGTGGCTTGAAATCAGACAAGCGAAGAAACCCATAGTTATTTTCACTTGTAAACTGTTCACAAGAAGCTAAATCACTAAGCAACGGTTTATCCATTATTCAGTACGGCGGGTTTTAACAAACCTGCCTGCACAGCCCTGCCATGCAGGTTTTTTAACACTTTATTGGAGAAATTAAGAAAATGAAAAAACTTTTTATAATAATATTACTTTTTGTTTTTGTAATTTCATGCACAGGAGTTTTTGCATGGAATGAAAATTCCAGCGGCTATCCGCATTCATTTGACCCGGGCTCACCCTCCGGAGGCAATACTTCTACTACCGGCCACGGAACAGATACCGGTTCCGGTACAGAAACCGGTGGAAATCATCCAGGCGGCGGCAGCGGCGGCTCTCCTGATATAAGCAGAGAAGAAGCACAGCGCGGGCTCGCTGAAGCCAAAAGGCAGCTTGCAGAACTGGAAAAACAAACCAATCCAGATTCTGTCAGTCTGAAAAATACGAAAGCTGATATTCAGTATTATCAGAGCCAGCTTGATATGTGGAACTCTCCGGCAGGCGGTGATCCTGTTCTGCTTACTTCAGGCAGATATATACAGAATGATACTGATATAACATTAAAAACACTTATTTCTTCTATTAGTACAGAAAGATTTTATGTCAGCGGAGGAGTGACTGGAGGCGGTTTTCTCGGCGACAATTGGACAATTGGTCTTGAAGAGTGCATTTTAAGAGGGGTTACTCTGGGAGCAGATAAAGATGCAGAAAATCTTAAAACAATTGTTGCAAAAGCAAATGAAATAAAAAAAGAAGTTGATAACAGCCCTTACGGCATAAGTTCCAGATTACCACAGGAGTATCAGGAATTTGCACAAAAGACAGGCAGTCTTATTTCCACAACTGAAAAAAGAATAGCAGAGTATGTTGGTATTGCTGAAAGGGCAAAAAAATTGGAATTACTTAATAAATATGCTAAGGCAGCACAACATACATCCACCGGAAATGATACTCTGATTCTGTTCTTTGACGGTTATAAGCCTGTTGTCTTTGATTACAAAGGAAACGGTAACTGGGAAGCCGTGCCGGCTAAGTATAAGACCATGTATACCCTTACAAGCCGGAACGGAAAAGATGCGCTTGAGGCAGACGGCTTTGTTCTTAAGGCTAAGGACGGCTCTTCCCAGACCTTTAACAAATGGGGCCTGCTTGAAGCTATAACAGATAGAAACAACAATGTAACAAGCTTTGTGAGGGATTCACAGCAAAGACTTACGGAGATTAAGAGCGACAACGGCGTTCAACGCTTGAAATTTACTTATAACAACGAAGGGCTGCTTACAAAGATTGAGCTTTATGACGGAGATAAGCCCGCCGGTCAGAGTGTAACTTACACCTACAACGGCAGTCTCCTGCAAACCGTTACAGACACCGACGGCGATGAAAGCCGCTTTGAGTATAATTCTGACAAAAACCTCGTAAAACTAATTAAATCAGACGGTTCATTTGTTGAGTTCAAATACGGGCTAACCGACAAAGACGGAAATCTCCTTACCACACAGACAGTAAACGAAGAAGGCTTTGCAGAACGGTTTGACTATAACAGAACAGGCAGAATTACAACCTACACTGACCATGACGGCGTAACTACTGTTTATAAATATGATGATAACCAACAGATAACTGAACAGAACTTTGCTGACGGAACTGTAATAAAAACAACCTATAATGCAGCAGGAAACGTGCTTACGCAGACCGTAAACGGCTCAGAAACAAAATATGTTTACGACGGAAAAGACAACCTTTTAAAGATTCAGTATGCGGACGGTTCAAGTGAGAATTTCACCTATGACAATAATAACAACTGCATAAAAGCGGTTGACCGGGACGGGATCATAACCGAATTCCGCTATGACACAAAGGGTAACTGTACAGGTGTACTTCGCGGCGGCATAGAAGCTGTTTCGGCAACTTATGATTCCAAAGGACTTGTTACAGATATAAGCAGATACGGCGGAAACGTGGCGAGCCGTACTTCTTTCGGCTATGATGATAAAGGCAACGCCGTTTCAAAGACGACATACACAAAGCAGGGTTTCGTAAAGGAAACTTGGGCTTATGACGACCGGAACCGTGTAACCGAATATACTGACGGCGAAGGACAGAAATACACATACACTTATACTCAGAAAACCGTGACCGAGAAAACTCCCGCAGGTCTTGAACGGACATACACCACAAACGGCAGAAAAGATATTGTAAAAATTGAAGAAACTGATACCATAACAGGCGAAAAACGTATTTTTGCATACGAATACGACAAACGGCATTTAGTAACAGCCGTAAAAGCTGGCTCAAAACCTGAAAATCTTGAAACGGTTGTAAGCTACACATACACAAAAGCCGGAAAAGCCTTAAGAGAAACTCGCTCCGATGAGAACAACAGCTGGATAACAGAATATGTATATGACAGCGCAGGAAGAATCGAGGCTGTTAAACGTTCAAAGACGGACAAGTACGGTCAGGCTGCATCACAACCGATAACTCAGAAATATGAGTATGCGAATACCGCTGATGGAATGGATTTTACGTCTGTCAGTCCTGAAGGTAACAGAACCGTTGTAAGCTATGACAGATGGAACAGGGTAACGGATGTTAAGAACGCTCGTAATGAGAAATCCCATCGCTCATTAAGCTCGGCCGGACGAACAGTAATGGAAGAAAGCGGACACGGAGGAAACTATGTTTACGGCTACGACAGAGCCGGGAATCTTTCGAGCCTCGGTGAAGAAAACAAAAAGCAGGTTAAAGTTGTATACAACCCCGACGGATCAATCAGTAGCGTTACCGACCGTTTGGGTAATGTAACGACATTTGAGTATGACGAACGAGGTCTTTTGGTAAGGGAAAACAGCCCTTCAAGTACAACAATTTACAGTTATGATAATGTCGAGCGTATAAAGACAGTGCTTGTCGGCAGTGGTTCTAACGTTACAAAATCAAACGCCACACAATATGTGGAATATGAGTATTCGGACGCGGGGCGGAATGTTAAGGTTCTCTACGGCGGACTTTATGAAACAAATTATACTCTCAACGCTTGGGGCGAAGTAATTGAAGTTACGGACGGCATGGGCAACAGCCGCCTTTATGAATACGACAGCATCGGACGTACAAAAGCGGCTTACGACGGCTACGGTTCAAAGTATGAGTATGCTTACAACGCAATCGGCAGGGTAAGCAAAATTGTTGCACCCGACGGCTCAAAGAAATGTTATGACTATAACGAACTTTATTTAGTAACGAAAGCTACAGACGGAGAAGGGACTCTCTTTGAAGGCACATACAACCGTGACGGCTTGTTAATAGCAGAAAAAGCCCGTCCTGGAGTAAACAAAGAATACCGCTATGACAAACTAGGTCGCATTGTTGAAGTAAAAACCGGCGGAGAGATAACAGAGCGTTATTCTTATTCTGCCAAGGGCAGAACGGTAACATTCACAGACGGTAAAGACTCTGACTATGTTTACAGTTATGACGAATTCGGCAGACTCGTATCTGAGAAAAACCGTCTTGACGGTACGCAGAACTACACTTACAATGATAACGGTGAATTAAAAGCTAAAAAAGACTTTGAAGGCAATGTTACAGAAATCCTTTTTGATAAAAGGACAAGGACGGAGCGAACAAAGTATGCCGACGGCAGTGAAACCGTTATCGTATATGATGAGTGTGGCAACATCCTCCGTGCAACAAATGAAAGCGGTACTTTAAGTTATGTTTATGATAAAGCAGGTTTGCTTACAAAAGAGACTGACGAAAAAACCGGCGAAGCTGTCAGCTATTTTTATGACAAAGCAGGACGGCGCACACGGCTTTTAAGCAAAGAACGCGATATAAGCTACGGTTACGGTAAAAACGGTGAGCTTTTAACCCAGAAAGATCGTTCAAAGCAGCTTTCTGTTTCGTATAAATACGATGTCTGCGGACGTGAAAAAGAACGGCGGTTCGGCAACGGCGTAAGACAACTGACCTTTTACGATAAGGCTGGAAGAACCGTCTGCATAAAGCAGATTAACTCATCGGACAAATTGCTTTCCGGTGAAGCTTACGTATATGACAAGTCGGGCAGAAGAAGCCTGACAGTAAATGATAAAGGTTTGGTTACCATATATAAATATGATAACCAGTCAAGACTCGAAACGGTCTTTTATCCTTTTAATGAGGACATAAAAGAAACGGCGAGAAAGGAGGCGGATAAACAGGGGCTTTATTTTCTGCCGTCACAGGGAAACGCGGAGAACTACTTTTTGTCATCGGGAGAACTGATGCAAGTACGTGCTGCCGCTGAATACATAGCGGGCGGAAGAAGCGGAGCTGTTACAGTAAATCAGGTTGTCTGGAAAGAAAGTTACACCTACGATGCGAACGGAAACAGAACCAGTAAAACTACCTCTTGGGGAACGGTAGCATACAGTTACGACAAAGAAAACAGGCTTGTTGAAAGCGGCGATTTAGGTAAATCCGAAAGTGTAAAGTATACTTATGACGCTAACGGTAATCTGCTGCGCGAAAGTGCCGCCCGTTACCGCAAGGACTACACATACAACGCTCAGAACAGAATGAGTTTCAGTGATGTACAGGATTCTGTTCTTAACACACGCAACTTTACTGAATATGAGTATGATGCATTCGGTCGAAGAATAGAAACACGGCAATACTTGGGTGATTATACAAGAAATCTGTATGATGGTTTCTCGTTTGACATAATCGGTAAATCCCTTTTGCAGGGAAGTTACCCTATGGCTTTACCTGAGCAGAAGTACCGTACTCCGAACCGTCAGACTTCAACTTCCGTTACCGGCTCTGGAACTTCTCAAGGCGGTCGTAATGAACGTGGTACTGATATTGGTACTCGCTACCGTTACATAGACGAAAATCCGCTTGTACCAATGCCGGAAGCTGGAAGCAGCACAAGTACATCAACAAGTACAACTAAAACCCGCAGCAGACCGAACAACGAGTATGTGCTTTATTCTTACGGAGAGGCCATTGCCGTAAACAGTGACAACAGTACTTCATATTTTGGTACTGATATTTTAGGTTCAGTCCGCTCTGTTACTGACAAATATGGCAGTGTTCAGGCAGATTACAGCTATGATGTTTTCGGTTCGCCGTATTTGGGGAATCTCGAAAATGACATTGGCTTTGGTTACTGTGGCAAGGTTTATGACAATGGAACAGGACTTTATGACTATGGTTTCAGAGATTACAGCCCTGTAAGCGCAAGATTTACAACGGTTGACCCGGTAAGGGATGGAGCTAACTGGTTTGCTTATGTAGTAAATGACCCTGTAAACTGGTGTGATCCTTTCGGATTGTCTGCGACAGACAGCAGGACGGTAAAATCAGGAGATACTCTTGGCAACATAACATGGGAATATAACCAAAAGCATGGAACACATTATACCGCTAAGGAAATTGCCGAATTTAACGGTATTGTAAATCCAGATATAATTTCCCCGGGACAAACAATCAATTTTCCAGGTGGAGCTTCTGGAGCAACACGTGTAGCAGCGACACCTGATAATAAAACGGGAAATGAACAAGCGGGTTACAATACTAATACCGGTAATAAGTCATCCACTACAGCATATTCTGCACCATATAATTATGGTACAGGAAAATATGGAAGTCTCCCAACATTTGGAGGTATAAATTCTGGTAATAAAGCACTTGATATAACAGTTAATTATGGTATCGTTGGAACTTACAATCTTGCAGCAGGAATGCTTAATACATTAGATAATTCTATAGGTGCTTGGAATGAATTCTTTTCTGATATGCAAGAAACAATTGACAATGTGTGTTTTAATGTAGTTGGGATGGATTCGAGACAGCTTCTTTATGTACTAGGTGTTAGTGGATTGTTAGATCAAGCTGTGGTTGAACTTGACAATATCAGAACTTGGTCGACATTGTCAAAAGCTGCAAAAACTTTTGAAGTGACTACTAGTGGAGAAAGTTTTGCTAGTAATGGTGCAAGAACAATAGAAGAGATATTACGTCCAAATGGTAAGCTAATAGGTGAAGCTGGAACAAGTAGTAAAATTCGAATTATTCATGGTTCAAAGGATGATGCAATTAAACTCTTTGATGAACTTGCGGTAGGGGGCAAATCAATAACAGGAACATCTTATCCAGGAAGAATGGTTGAACTTCCAAATGGTGGAATCATTAAAATACGACCAAGCGGAACATCAGGAAATTTTCCTACAATTGATGTTGATATTTCTGGAATAGGTATAAGGGAGATAAAATTCAAACCATGATGAATAAACTTATTAATCTACAAAATGAATGGGTTAAAACTTCGATTGATAGTGAAATGGGGCTTTGGTGGCTGGCAAATGATGTTAGGGAAATTATAGGAAATTTACCGGAGCAGGAAATTTGTTCATTAACACTTAATCTGATCAAACCGTTGTTGATAGAGAAAAAACTCTTGCCTATTACTTTAAACAACGATGGAACATATAAAGTTTGGTCGGAAGAACCGAGCAGGGTAATTGAAAAAATCAGGAATCAATGGCTTTCTCTCGGCCGGAAGCCGACAATTGATGATATTGTTTGGTTTATTGGTTCTCGAAACACTTAATTTAATGTTTAAGTTTATATGGACAATGCCTTATGTTATATAGAAATAAAGAAAGCAGAAGCAGCATGACTGTAAACTAATGTTATGAAAAGGATGGCAGAAATTCTAAGCAATTCAGGTTATAAAACGGAGGCAGTAAATTGGGTTTTAGAAAATTTTTAATAAAACTACATTATGATATGATATGCAGTCAATTCAAATGACAGCTTGGCAAGCTTTAAAGTTAAACTATGACAAATAGCAACAAAAAATTCAGTTTAGGGTTAACTAAACATCATAAAAAAGGAAATCAAAGTTGGCTTTTAAGGACAAACAGCTTTGCTCTTCACACCCTGCATATTTTAAGCTGAAAACAGTATGTGTTTTATGTCCAAATCAGCCGTAAAACAAAAAAACACCGGTAAATGAGATTCACTTTCACTTACCGGCGCACAATTATTACACAGTCTGATTATCAGGCTGTTACTTCAACAGTCTTTGAAGCCACGCTTTTTTCATAGCGGTCAGTACCGGGCTTTGTTACGATTTTTACCTCGTAATTTCCCGCGCTTACGGCAGGAATATAGGCTTCTACCACATTAGAGCCGATACGGTTGTAGGATTCCAGACGGGTTTCATTGTGTGCACCGTCTATAAGGAAAACACCCTGAAGATTGTCGGTGGGATCAAAAGAAAAATCTTTTCCTTTTATTCGCAGCATTGCACCTGCCTCAAAAGAAAGATTTTCACTTTCCCTGCCGCTGCTAAGAATTGAATAAAGACCTGTAATAACAGGGAATATCACATAACCGCTTCCGGCATTCCTGTACATTGCGTTCTTTGTCATATCATACTCGGCATCACTCTTGAACCGGAATACCGTTGTAATACGGTGGTTGCCTGTGCCGGGAACAAAGCCGTCGTTAATCTGGGGGATTGTACCTTTTGCTCTGTTGAATATGTAGCCGAAAGGCAGTTCAACCTTGTAACCGAGGTTTACAAAGTGCTTTACCTTGTCATTAAGAACTGAGAGAACCGCACGCGCGTCAGCTTCGGTTATGGTTGAATTGTAGTTGATTATCTCCTTTATAAGCTGTTCATTGTCCAAAGTCTGGTCAACAACACTTCTAAAGCAGTATTTGTCTTTTTCTTCGCTGAGTGTGAGAGTATTCTGATATGAATAAATCTGTAACATAATTTACCTTCCTTATAAATAATCACCAGTCTGATATGGAATAGTTCCACAAGAACCCGTGCATGGATTTTCTGCCGGTTGCAGACTGCATGGTGAAAACCCACGCATTTGACAAAAGAAGAAGGATAAATTAGAATACTCTCGAGCATTTGGAGATTCGGTTTATCCGACTTCTTGCCCGAGCCGTTTTAAGTTTTACTGGAACTTAAACGGCTCTATTTGTTTTAAACACAATCATAGGCTCTCTCCTCCTTTTTTTGGCGTATATAAAATATATAACAACTGTAACTGAATTTGGTTTCGAGAATGGGAAAGATTGCTGCATTTCAAAAAAAAAGACAGCACAACTTATTTTATAACACATACAGCATTAGTATTCAGGGAGCGGGACGTAGGGAAAAAAGCAAGAAGGGAGCCCTATGGGAAGTTCTCTTGCTTTTTTCCCGTTACTGGGACCCGCTCCCTGAATGATTAAAACCGTTTGTGTCACAAAATCAGTTGAGAACTATCGGATTGTTCTGTAAGTCTTCTTTGCGCCCTCCCGCCTGATTGCTAAAAACGTTTTTTTTCGATATTATGCAAAAAACGGAGTTGCTATGTCAGATTTAAGTAAAATGCGAAACATCGGTATTATGGCTCACATAGATGCAGGTAAAACAACCACATCAGAGCGCATACTTTACTATACCGGAAAAATCCACCGGATAGGTGAAATTGATGACGGCGCAGCAACAATGGACTGGATGCAGCAGGAACAGGACAGGGGAATTACCATTCAGAGCGCGGCAACCACCACATACTGGAGAGGTTATCAGATAAACTTGATTGATACTCCCGGACACGTTGATTTTACCGCTGAAGTTGAACGTTCACTCCGTGTTCTCGACGGTGCGGTTGCCGTTTTGTGCGCTGTAGGAGGTGTTCAGCCGCAGACCGAAACCGTATGGCGCCAGGCGGACACATACAAAGTACCGAGAATCTGCTTTGTAAACAAAATGGACAGAATCGGCGCGGATTACTTTGGCGCAATCGACGAAGTACGCGAAAAATTCAAAGCGAATCCGGTAGCACTGCAAATCCCGATTGGCAAAGAAAGCAACTTTGAAGGCATCATAGACCTTATCAAAATGAAAGAATACCGCTTTAGTCCCGAAGACGAAGGCGAAACAATCATAGAAAGCGACATTGATTCTTCCAGGCTCGAAGAAGCACAGAGCTGGCGCGAAAAACTTCTGGACGAAGTTGCCGCCGGCAATGACGAAATAGCGGAACTCTATCTTGGCGGCGAAGAAATACCGCCTGAAACAATCCGCAAAGAAATTCGGCGCCGTACTATAGCACAGGAACTTGTTCCGTTTTTATGCGGCTCGGCAAGAAAAAACTGCGCCGTTCAGCCGGTCATAGACGCAATTGTAGATTATCTTCCAGCCCCGGACGAAATTCCGCCCGCAACGGCTTTTCACCTTAAAAAAGAAGAAGAAGTTAAGGTTCCGTGCGATCCCGAAGCAAAAGCACCCGTTGGTCTTGTATTCAAGATTCAGTATGATAAGGAAATGGGTTCTCTCTGCTACGTAAGAATGTACGCTGGCAAAATCAAGACGGGTGAGCAGGTTTTTAACTCCGGCAAGAAAAAACGCGAGCGCGTGAACCGCATTCTGCGTATGCACTCAAACAAAAGCGAGCCGATGGATTCCGTAAGCGCGGGCGACATTGCCGTAATAATCGGGCTAAAGCTTGCACAGACAGGTGACACGCTTACGAGCGAAGGCATGCCTGTTCTTTTGGAACGCATGCATTTTCCTGAACCGGTTATTTCGGTCGCAATTGAACCTGAAACCTTGTCCGACAGGGACAAGCTCAATGAAACGCTGGAAATTCTTTCAAAGGAAGACCCAACCTTTACAAGCCGCGAAGATGCGGAAACAGGACAGGTTATTATCTCCGGCATGGGTGAACTTCATATTGACGTTCTTGCAACAAGAATGAGAGACGATTTTAAGGTTGCCGCAAGAATCGGCGCGCCGCAGGTTACATACCGAGAATCCATTACCCAAAAAGCCACGCACACCGAATCCTTTTCAAAGGTTCTTGGCGGCAAAGAAAACACTGCCGAAATAACACTTACAGTTGAACCAGCCGAACAGGGCAAGGGAAACAGCTTTGTAAATCTTGTAAAAGACAAAACCATTCCTAATGAAATATACGAAGCAGTTGCAAGCGGCATAAACAACAGTTTTTCATCGGGAATTCAATACGGTTATATGTGTACGGACATTGTCGTAACAGTTACCGGAATGAAATACAACGAACTTACTTCAACACCATTCGCATTTGAAGCCTGCTCGGTAGCCGCATTTGATGAAGCGTGCCGAAAAGCCTCGCCGGAACTGCTTGAACCGGTTATGAACGTAGATATTTTCTGTCCCAAAGACTTTGTAGGTGATGCAATGAGCCAGGTTACACAGCGCGGCGGCATAATCTCAAGTCTTGAATCCAAGCCGACTACCGAGATTATTCACGCACAGTCACCTATGCGGCAGATGTTCGGATTTTCTACAAACCTGCGTTCCGTTACACAGGGTCGGGCCAGCTTTACTATGAGTTTCAGCCACTTTCAGATTAAACCGGGCGGACTCGGTTCCGTATAATTACAGAATACGCTCAATCTCTCCAAGATTTCCGCATACTTTCCATATAAGAGGCAGCAGTTCCTTATCCGGCTGAACCTTGTCCGGAACCATAATAGTGCGCATTCCGCACGAACTTGCGCTTTTTATTCCGTTAGGGCTGTCTTCCACGGCGACACAAACTTCCGGCTCAAGTCCGAGAGATTTGCACGCTAAAGCATAAATCTCAGGGTCTGGCTTTCCGTGAACGACCATATCGCCGGTAGTGAGGGTTTCAAAGTATTCAAGCAGACCGGCATTACCAAGCTGCCTGCAAACAGACGTTTTTTTGGTTGAAGACGCGAGCGCAAGCCTATATCGCGGCTTTAAGTATTTGAGGATTTGCGCGGCAAAAGGCATAACTGGAATGCCAAAAGAAGCTTCCATCTCATGAAACAGCTCGCCGGAACGTTTCATAAACTGTTCCGCGGGAAAGTCTTTTCCATACAGATCTTTTAAGATACGGAGCGTATCACTCAGATTTGTGCCGCGGCATTTGTCGATTGCGCCCAAGTCGTTTCTTACTCCCTTTTCAGCAAGCGCGGCTGCCCAGGTTTTATCGCACATGGATTCGGTATCGAGCAGAACACCGTCCATATCAAAAATAACGGCTTTTATCTGTTCCATAATTCAAAACCTAATCCGCCAAAAGCGGATGGCGTTTATTCCTGCCCTGGATGCTTCGTCCACAAGAACAGCGGCAAAAACACCCAGCATACCGAACTTAAGCACAAATACGAACAGACACGCAAGAAGAATAACACCAACCGTTCCTAAAATCTGCGTAAACAGCATCCAGCGTGTATCACCGTAGCCGCGGATTCCGCTACCTATGATAATGTTGCCGGATTTACCGAACAGATTTGCCATTACAAGAATGATGAAAAGAACAGACATCTCTATAACTTCCTTGTCCGTTGTGAACAGGCTCAAAGTTTGCCGCGGGAAGATTGAAACAAAAATCAGTGCCGCCGCAGAAACAAGGCATGACCATTTCATTGCGGTCAAAACGATTCTGCGGTAAAGCTTCAAATCCTTTGCACCAGTCGCTTCGCCTGTCAGAGTCAGCGTTCCGTTACCGATTGCACCGATAACAACAACAAAGATTACTTCTACCGTAAAGACCATGGAATAAATACCGGCAGCCTTTTCGTCAATCGTGTTGAGGATTCGTATTATCATCAGGTTGCCGAAGTTCCAGAGCAGGTCTTCCAGCGCGGTATTTACACCAAGTTTTGCGGAACGCAGATACGGAATAATTTCCGCACGGAGAATACGCTTGAGACCTGGACTTGTAAAGAATAATTTACGTTTTGCAATCGAAACATAAAGCAGATAAAGCGCACCGGCGTATTCGGCAATTGTTGTTCCGAGTGCCGCACCTGCCAGTTCCATGCGCGGAAAGCCGAAATGTCCGAAAATGAGAACATAGTCAAGGATTACGTTCAGTATTGAACGGATAAGACCGTATGCGACAAGCGGCTTTGTGTAGTTTGATGACTGAAAAATAACGCTGTACGAAGCACCCAGCCCTACAATCAAAAAGACCGGCGCGTAAATGCGCGTGTATGTTACGCACAAATCTATTACATTTTCGGAAACGCCCATCAGCTTAAAGACCACAGGGCTCAGAAACATCCAAAAAAGAAACAGCAACACAGGCAGAATGTTGTGGTACTTTACCATAGATGCGGCATAGTCTTTGCCTTTGTTTATGTCATTCGCACCGACAGACTGGCTTATCAAGATTGAAGCGCCCATCGAAAGCGAATAAACAAACGATAGCGTTGTCCACACAGGTGCTGTTGCATTGCCGACGGCACTCATATAAAGAATACTCATCCTTCCAAGAAAGATGCGGTCTATAAGCATTTGAACCTGCGCAATCAGGTTACTCAATATAATCGGAACAGAAATTTTCAGCAGTTTTTTCTTATACTCGCTCATACCAGCATTAAAGCATATATCAGCCATCTTTTCCATAGTACATATTCAAGTGTTAGTTTAAATAGACAAATACTCTTTTGCAAATTGAAATGTATTTTCTTTTGTGTCATACTACATAACAGATTATTTCAGGAGAAAATTATGGAACTGAAGCCAATTATCACAAGTCTGCTCGAAACGGATTTATACAAATTTTCCATGGGGCAGGCGATTTATCATCAGTTTCCGTCTTATAAAACAAACTGGACCTTTAAATGCAGAAATCAGGATGTACGCTTTACAGCACAGATGGTTGACGAAATACGTGAACAAATTAAAAACTACTGTGCCCTTCAATTTACCGAGGACGAACTTCAGTATCTTGCTAAAATAGAATGGCTGCACGAAGATTATGTTGACCACTTAAGAATATGGAATCCGCGTTATGAAGACTTTGAAATTACAAACAGCGGAGAATGCGGTCTTTCAATTGAAGCGAGAGGCACCTGGCTTAATACGTCAATGTACGAAATACCCATTTTGGCTATAGTAAACGAAGTTTACTTCAGAACCGCATATAACTACGATGAGCTTATTAAGCAGTACAAACGCAAACTTGAAGAAAAAAAGAACCGCCTTATTGACGGCACTTACTGCATAGGAAAGTTCTCGGAATTCGGGCTGCGCCGCAGACTGAGCGCGGAAGCGCAGGAACTTGCCGTACAAACACTTTGCGCAAACAACAAAAGCTACAAGGACTCATTCTGTGTGGGAACTTCCAATGTTTATCTCGCGAAAAAATTCAGCGTAATTCCTGTAGGAACAATGGCACATGAGTTCATAATGTGCGTTGGACAGGGCGACCCGATGTACAACCCCGCCTTTTCAAACAAGCTTGCGATGGAAGCATGGACAAAAGAATACGGAGTTCTTAATGGTACATACCTTACGGACACAATTGGCGACGCGAGCGCGCACCTGGACATGGGCTACACTTTTTCAATCTGTTTCAGCGGCGTGCGCCACGATTCTGGCGATCCCTACGAATGGGGCAACGAATGGATAAAGCACTACGAAAACTACTACAACAAGTATAAGGATGAGAGGGTAAATCCCAAAAACAAAACTCTGCTTTTCAGCGACAGTCTTGACTTTGAGCGCGCTTCCAAACTGTATGCGTATTTTAAGGACAGAATAAACGTTGCCTTTGGAATAGGAACTTACATTGCAAACGACACGGATGTTGAGCCGCTGAACATTGTAATGAAGGTTTCCGCCTGTAACGGCAGACCAGTGGCAAAGCTTTCAAACGCAATGGGCAAAACAATGTGTAAGGATGACGAATACATCGAGTACCTGCAAAAAACAATCGACTGGCGCATGAGCCATCTGTAGGTAATGCGATTTTGCCCTGAAAATTTGCATATGTAGCTATAGAATATATTGTGATAAAAAATCTCTTTGTTTTATCACATTCCGGCGGGAGAAGAAGCTTTTTGGACTACGTCATCGTAACAAATAAGACTAAAACTGAATTCGAAAATCTTGTACGTGAACTGCAAAAAAATACTGAAGCCTCAGACTTTGTAAAACTTGCTATAGGAACATGCTTCGGCGATTCAACGTTCGATATCAGAAAAGCCATGCACATAGCTGATGAAAAAATGTACGAAGACAAGGCTAAGTTCTACAAAGCTCATCCCGAACTTCAACACAGGGTTGTTACAAAGTAAAGCTTTCTCTATATTTTTTCTAGAAAACGAGCTACACCGTCTTCATCATTCGTTAAAGTTACCGTATCGGCAACGGCTTTTACTTCCGCAATGGCGTTACCCATTGCAACTCCAGTTCCGCACATTTTAAGCATACCTATGTCGTTGTGGTCATCGCCGAATGCAATTACATTCTGCGGCATAATCTTAAGGTATTCGCACAAAAAACTGATTGCAGCTTCTTTAGTGGCGTTCGCCGCGGAAAACTTGTACCATGGAATGTCTGAAAAAGGCAGCATGTCACAGCCAGGAACACTTGCAGCGATTTTTTTCGCTGTGTTCTTGTCGTCAGTCTGAACACATATTTTCATGGCGGGCTCTTTAAAGTCCCTAAAATCATCATAACCCGAATTCCAATCGTAATCGGTGCTCTTATCGTGTTTGCGATTCCAGTAGATTGAATCTAGTGTATCAAGCGTGATTTCCGCGTTGTCACCGCAGACTTTATAAGCCGCCGCCAGCATACGGCGAGTTTCTTCGAGTGTAAAAGTTTTGGTGTAAATCAATTCGCCCCTGCACACCATACTTGCGCCGCCGTTACAGATAAGAATGTCGGGTTTGATTTTTGCTTCAAAAGGAATAATGTTTGCTCTGCCGCGAGAGGTTGAAAAACCGATTAATATGCCGTTGCTCCGGCACTGTTCAAGTACTAGGGCGGATTTGTCAGAAATTGTTTTGTCGGAACGGAGAAGAGTTCCGTCCAAATCGCAAAGAATAAGTTTTATTTCCATAAATCACTATAGCAAAAAGCGGATTGATTGACAACAGCAGCAAAGTTGTGTTTTAATCAGCCGTACAGTATAAACTGGAACATGAGGAAACATGAAAAACGCAGGAACACAGATTATTGAAACAGAAAGACTTGTTTTAAGACGCTTCGAATACTCGGACTGCGATTCAGTACTGCGTAACTGGGCCGCGGACGAAAGTGTACAGTTACAGTATGGAGAACCTGTATATTCCACAAAAGAAGAAGTAAACGGAGTGCTCGACAAATATATAAAGAGCTATGAAGATGATAACAAATACCGCTGGGCAATAATCGAAAAAGCTTCCGGAGAATGCATCGGACAAGCTGCATTCTTTTTAGTGGATACAAAAAATCATTTTGCCGAAATCGAATATTGTATAGGCACTGCGTTTCAGCGCCGAGGTTATGCAACCGAAGCTACTCGTGCCCTGATCAAATATGGATTTGATATAATCGAACTGCACAAAGTCCAGATTTGCGTACGCCCCGTAAACGCCTCTTCAAAACGTGTCATTGAAAAATGTGGTTTTAAATATGAGGGTACACTCCGCGATTATTTCTTCAAGGATGGCCACTACGAAGACCGCATGTATTTTTCAATTCTGCGAAACGAGTTTTATTCCTGACGGACTATACTGAAACTTGCTTTTTTAATAAACATAAATTATTATAGATTAACAATCTATTGCAAACAAGAGAGATTCTGTTATGAAAAAAATACCGCTTTCAAATTCGACTATAAAAATTGGATTGATTCTTATTCTTATTCTACTTTTTTTGATTCCAGTCAGTTTGATCAAAAATCTCATTTCAGACAGAAATCATTATCAGCGCGAAGCGCTGCAATCAATAACAGAACCCTTAGGCGGCGAAACACAACTACAGGGGCTGGTTATTGCTGTTCCATATAAAACTTACAAGGAAACTTATTCCTCTAACGGAAGTCGTCTCGTTCAAGCCGAGACTAAATATATCCTTTTTGCGCCGGACACATACACAATGGATATTTCGGTAAATCCTTACTACCTTACCAGGGGCATCTTTAAGGTTCCGGTCTTTAACGGCCAGATTCAGCTAAAGGCTGAGTTCGGCGATTTTGATTTTTCATATTTTAATATTCCCGATACAGACATTATGAAAAAAGATGCTGTTTTGATTCTGGGGTTGTCAAATACAAAAAACCTTACAAAGCAGCCTGCTTTAATAATAAACAACAAGGATCTGCATGTTTCACCGATTAAATACGATTCTATCTCACCGTTCAAAACTTCTGTTTATTATCCTGTGACATTGGATGATCAGAAAGGCAAGTGCCTTCTTTCCGGTACAATTGACTTTCAGGGCGGCGAAAACATAAAGATTTACCCGATTGCACAGGAAAACGTTTTCAATATGAAGTCTGACTGGAAATCACCCAGTTTTTCAGGAGGATGGCTGCCAAAAGAACGTGAGCTTTCGGACAATGGTTTTTCCGCATCATGGGACATCGCAGGGTTAAGTACAGTGTACCCAAAAAGTTGGCTTGCAGGGACTCAATTTGTTGCTGAGGCAGTTAATGTATCTTTTATGATTCCTGTTGATTCATACAAAAAAACAGAACGCAGTGTAAAATATGCATTATTGTTTCTAATGATTCCATTTATTGCACTTTTGATTTCGGAGATTTTCTCAAAAACAAAAATACACCCGATACAGTATTGTCTGATCGGGTTTGCTGACGTAATTTTCTATCTGCTTTTGCTTTCTTCGTCGGAGCACATTTCATTTGACCTGGCTTACCTGATTTGTTCGGTATCAGTTTGTCTTGCGACATTGCTTTACGCATCGGCAATTTTCAGGAACAAAAAATGGGGTGCTTTACTCAGCGGCGTTCAGCTTGTTTCTTATATCTTTTTATATGGAACTCTCCAAGCAGAAGACTATGCACTGCTGATTGGAAGCATCGGGTTGTTCATCGTCGTAGCTCTTCTTATGTTCATAACACGAAAGATAGACTGGTACGGCCTTACAGAAAACTTAGACGGAACAATTTTATAGTTTCTTCACTTTCTGCTCGTAATCCAACCATTACAATACCTTTATTTCCTCTGCAAGTTCTGCAAATGGTCCCGGCACAACATGTGTTCCACGGTGGTTTCCAAAAAAATCTTCATTAAAGATAATGTCTGTTCCATCACGATTCTCGAATTTCTGTTCCGGTTCAAAGGCAGCTCCAAGTATAGCTGTTGTTATTACTCCAGTTTTGTAGTCGCCTATTAGCTCGGCAAAGTTGCTCTTAAGTACACCATCCTTTAAGCTTATTTTTGCTTTACTGGATTTTGCCCCGACAAGATTATTCTTTTCGTGTTTACAAACACTCGCTCCATTAAAGTATGCGTTTCCAGCAAGCCATACAGGAAGATGACCAAAATGATACGGTGCAAGTGCTCCCATATCAGGCTCCCGGTCCATCATAAAGTTTGTAATCCACTTGTCATAGGTCGGGAAAATATCAAACGGTGCTGTACCAACAACTTCGTAATCAGCTGCTTCGGCAGTTTTCTTTTTATCTGTTACAGGAGCAACCTGAGCAAAAATATTGTTGTAGATTCTGTCGTCGCCGTGAAGGATTGTCATAAAGCCTGCAACTTCTGTTCTGTGGCGGATATGGTACGGAGTATAACGAGGCTCGCGCTGACCATTAATAACGCTGTCTACACCAGAATTAATCAGGCTGAATGAACCCAAAATCAAATTCTGAACAACTGCAATACCTTCGCTTGGAATTGTGATAGAAACTTTAGAAAGCAAAAGGTTGTTATCGATTGTTGTAGGTCCATGTCCAACTTCTATAAACACATCAGTGCTGAACATTGCACCCTTTGCTGCTTCGCGACCAGATGGGCGTTCATTGTTGTACATAAGGTTCTGAGTAATCCGTGCACCCTGTGCTTCCCAGTCGAGCCAGACACCCATAATACAATCATGAATATGATTACGGCGGATTAGAACATCAATTGCGGCATGCAGTTTAATACCTGCAGTCTCTGCACCACCAAGCTGCTGAGAATTACATACATGATGAATATGGCAGTCTTCGATTGTAGAGAAAACAGCGCCCATTCGACCAACAATTCCAGTCTGTTCACAATGATGTACATGACAGCGGCGCACAATATGCGAACCAACATTTTCTTTTGTCCATCCGTGATACTGACCACGACAAACTGCATCGCGCTCCATTTGTGTAGGACTCTTAAGATGCTTTGTATAAAAATACATGTCGTTTTCATCGTCGCGATACTTACCAAGAGAAATACCACAACAACGGCTGTTACAAACTTCAAGGTCTTCGAAAATCCAGCCCTTGCTCCAGTGAGGTCCGATAAGTCCGTCTTGGTAAGCGGCAGGAGGCGCCCATGTTGTTGCACCATTACAAATCTTAAAGCCGCTCACAGTAATATAATTAAGACCGTTCACCTTCGGCATAAAGCAGTTTCGTCGAACAAGGATTTCTACCTTCTGCTTGTTTGGGTCCAGCCCCTTAAAGTTACAGTAGAAAACAGTGTAGCGGCCTGTCATAATTTTCTTTGCCTGTGCGTTGATTATATATTCTGAATTATAAGGACCGTCTGCATTATACTGAGGAACCGGTGCCTCCCCTTCCTGCTCGCAATACCATTTATACTCAGATTCCTTCTGGTTCCATGCACATGGATCTGCTTTTCCTGCAGCACATTCTTCAAGAGACACAGTTTCATACATCATCAAGTCGTTCAATACAACAGAGCCTGTGTGGCGTACAGTAGGCGCAAAATACCAGTCGCCGCAAACATAACTTGTGTATGGATTGTAGCCGCCAAAAATACTGTTATCTACTTTTGCAGTCCATACATCGCCCTTAAACTTTTTCCAGCCCTTAAGAACTTCGGAACCGGTGATAACGGCGCCAAGAGGTTTTTCAGATTTATAAACAATCGGAGCATCTTCTGTTCCACCAAAACGAGGCACAACCTGTTCACGATAAACACCCGGTGCAACAACAACTTCATCGCCGGCCTTTGCAATTGCCGCAGCTTGATTTATAGTTTTAAAAGGATAGTCTTTGCTTCCATTTCCGTTTGATTTTGCTTTTGCATTTACATAATAAACCATTTCAAATAAACTCCTTATAATTGATTATATCTGTATTAAACCATAAAATATTGAAATAATATCTATAATAATAGAATGATATCAAAGGTAAAACAACATAATAATTGGTCAATTTCGAGAACCAAGGGAGATAAAATGGATATTACTATAAGACCTGTAACAATCGAAGATTATGATGGGCTGCTGGCTTTGTGGAACAGTACGGAGCAGTCAAAGCGCGCTCTTAATCCGGTAGATGACAGTCGAGAAGGAATCTATAGGTATCTTAAGCGCAATCCGACAACGTGTTTTGCAGCAGTTTCAAAAGACGGTTCAGGCGATGCAGATGAAATCATCGGTGTAATTCTAACCGGACACGATGGAAGACGTGCTATTATTCATCATATGTGTGTCCACCCTGCACATCGTCGTGAAGGCATTGCAAGTATTCTGGTACAAAAAGCCGAAGAAGCACTAAAAGTTGAGGGAATAAACAAAATCTTCGGCCTTGTGTTTAAAGACAATGATATTGCGAATGCTTTCTGGGAAAAACAGGGATATACACTCCGTACAAATCTTAATTATCGTAACAAAAGTCTTAATGAGAATGTACCACAAGGGGAATGAATTAAAGGCTTTTCTATTTTACATACTCAGCATTGTTTCGTATAATCCGGGATCTGCCGAAGTTGCCAAGATCATAACAACACTGGCAATCTCGATAATTGCATGACCAATCATAATGGGTAAAGGATTTTTTTTCTTTTGATAATACCAGCATAATATAACTGTTAAAGGTAAAAAAGAAAGAAAGCGGTATATAATGAACCTGAAATCAAATAAAGTTGGAATAAAACTGTGCTGCAACGCGTAAAAAAAAGCCGGTATAAAAACTGCAAGATACTTGTTCTTAATATGATTAACACCACACCCCAAATACAAACCGTCTTCTGCAAAAGGGACAGTTAAAGGCAGGATGACCACATTCAGTATTGCAAGCACAAGCGGTACCGGTGCAATCATCATCGGAGCAGAATAAGGTATAACTCCGTAGCAAACAAAGCCTGCAATATACATGCCTGCTGTTCCCACAAACAAAACAACAAGGGAAATACCTATAATCTGGTTTATACTTGTTTTACCTTTTTTATAGTTTATAAGCTCAAGATATCCACAACCCAACTTTTTGGCTATCCAAAACAACATCAATATTGTTATTACATTAACAACACTTGCTACAATTGACCACCAGTTGCTTATGCCGCCAAGTTCCTGTTTGGTAATATATGAACCAGTAACAAAAATAAGAATAAACAAAACACTACGAACAGGAAGCAAATATTTTAAACTGCTGTTTTTATCCATTCAATCCCCACAAAAAGTCACTTATTTGTTCACAACTTTTATCAGCCAATCCTGCATTGTTTCGTTACGGTCTTCAGTTTTCAGCTTTTTCCCGGTTTCGTCTTTCAACTCAACATAAAAATGCCATCTGCTTTTATATTGCACATATCTTGAATCTCTACACCAAAATCCGCATAGTTTGCCAGTCTTATACCCCTGTTCAAAAATCCCCTTGTCATTTTCTGAAATTGCTGAATAAAATGATACCGGTAATACAGAAATCAGCTCAGGAATTGTTATCTGGTAAAACCCGCTTCCCGAAACAACAGCTTTAAAAAGCCTTGGTTCCTTACAGGCAAGTTCAACAACGTATTTGGCTCCCTGTGAAAATCCGTATCCCACTATCTTTGAAGGATCTATACATTTGTTTTTCAGCAACACATTCTGAATCAACAGGCTCATACTGGCGGGATCTGTGTAATAATTGATTCTTGACATTGTCACCAATACTGCTGCACCTTCAGGATAAATTTTTTCCTGAAATTCCTTATCAACAAAAAAACGTCCGTATTTTACCGCAGCACCTTTTTCATCAGAACCATGAAAAGTTACAATAAGAGGAAGTTTAGCCTGCTCATTATCCTTGTCTTCACGGTATTTTTCAGGAATATAAAGGAAATATTTGTGTCCGGTAGGAAGCTCTTCAAAAAACCATTTTCCATCATCATAAGAACTGGTCGTCCAATAATAAGCAGCATCATATGTAAGTTTAAGAGGCTTTCTTGTATATATGCTTTTAATAACAAAGATTATACAAAACAACAAAAAAATAAGAGCAGATAATGTTATAATCTGTTTTCTTCTTATCATATGTGTTAATATAATATCAAAATCCGAATATTACAAGTAAATACACTTGTTACCTATATGCCGTAAACAAAAAGTGAGGATACAATGAATTTCAAAATCAGAGAGGCCGTAGCAGCAGACATATCACAGATGTGCAGACTTTTTCAAAAGGATCTAGGATATCCAGAATGTGATGAAATTATTGTTGAAAAAAACTTTTCCTCAATGGACAATTCTCGTGAGGCCGTCTTTGTTGCGGTTACCGATGACCAAAAAATCTGCGGTGTAATACATATAGAAAAATACAGAGTACTTTATTTTCCAACAATGGCAAATATCCTGGGATTGGCAGTTTCGGCAGAGTTTCGCCGCCAAGGAATAGGCAGTGCTCTGCTTTTGCGTGCAGAACAATGGGCAAAGGAAAACGGCATAGGGCAAATGCGCCTTAACTCAGGCGGAACGCGGAAAGAAGCGCACGAGTTTTACCGTGCGCAAGGCTACAATGACGAAAAGACGCAGTTGCGATTCGTAAAAGTTTTAAACTAACTGTTTACCTTGAACTTTGAAAGCAGACCGTTTATGCTTTCCCAAACTCCACTGATTCCGGCAGGATTGCGCAGAATAAGAATGAGAGCCAGCACTACAAGCGCAATAAGAATAATCGCAAACAACAGTCGCTTCCACGGGAATTTTTTAACAGCAAACGGATCCTTTCCGCTAAGGAACGAACCCACAGGACGAACTGGCAAGTGTGTTAATGAACCGCCCAAAACGGTAGAAATCTTTGTGTTACCGTTGATTGCCCAGCCGCTTGCGTCGAGAATCGGCGCAATGTTGCGCTGTCTGAGTTTTAGATAAGCAAGAATCATTGACGGCAGCGAAATTGCAAGCATAATACCCGCTATTCCAAGCGGAATCCAGGCACCAAGCTTGAAGAATGCTTCCAGAATACCGCCCACAACCGCAGCGATACCGGTAAACGCAACGCTGATAGCCGCAACGGTACCGATATCTGTTTTCTTTGCTCCGGCAAGACCTTCTGCAGCTGCTTTCGGGTCGTTCACAGCCTTAGTCATCTTGTCAAAAGAAGCGGCTTCTTTTTCGGCAGTAGCTTTTGCTATCTTTTCCTGAATAAAGCGGAGCAGTTTTTTATACGGCGAAAAGAATGCCTGTTTTATGTTTACAGGATTTTCGATAATCTTTACGATAGTTGCATCCCAGTCATTACCCTGCCGGTCATAGAACATTCCGTTCCTACCGACTATTATGTTATCCGTATTGCCGTTTGAAATAAGTGCTGCAATCTGCATCTTTTCGTTGTCAGAGCCGCGTTTTGTACAGTCGCAATATACAAGAAAGCACTGAGAAAGAGCAGCCATTGTTCCATGCTTTGCAATATCCAGAACTTTAAGACAAAGGTCACAGGAACGTCCGTCCAAATACAGAGTTCCGCACTGAAAAATCGCCATCTCTCCGAGCGTGTAAAACTCTTCAAACGAAACGAAGTTTTTGAGTAGTTCCAAAAAGTCACGCCGTAAAAGCAACATTTTTTTGAGCTCAACGGAAGCCAGCGCAATCGGAGGGCGACTTTCCTCTTCCGTAAGAAGCTCGGAAATCTTTTGTTCGTAACCACCGGAAAGTATTTCATTTATTCTATCCAGCCCCAGCCCGCTTACTTCATTCTCAGGCATTGCCGTGTACCAGTTTTCATAAGGTTTGAACAAATCTTCGATTTTTCGCCAATTTCCTTCCGAAAGCGAAGCTATATCTTTTTCAAACAGATGCTTTATTACGTTTTCTTTAAAAGCAATAATCTTCTCTCGCCAGGCAGGGTTTATAGTACCATCAAAAGGAAGAGGTTTCCCGGCTTCGCACATGGCAATCGGAAGAAGGGAAAGATGTTCCAAATCATAGAGTTCTCCGTTTTCATCAAGGAACATTGTGTCGGTCTTTGCCTTGAAAATCTCCTTTGACGAAGCGTCATAACTGATAAGAGAACAACGCAGATAATAATCATTTATTTTGTCCTTGACGGCCATAAAGCTTTTTGCTGCTGCATCTGTTGCATCTTTCAAAAAAAAGATTTTAGGGTCGTCTTTTGCACCTGCTTCACGCCATTCTTTGAGAGCTTTTGCGTTGGTACAGAATTCTTCAAGCTGGGCGCGTGTAATGCCTTTTGCCCCGCTTATGTCATCAGAGCCGCCTGTACAGGTAATTATATCCTTTACAACCGCCGCAACAGCTTCGTCTCCAACACATTCAGGGGGCAAAACACCGTCGCCGTTAAGAACGTTCGGCGCAAACAACTTGTCGTTTACAGAAAGGTCTTCCAGATGAATTTCCGAAGCATCCGGCTTTTCCAGAATTTCAAGCACTGATTTTGCCGAAACAAGCGGCGAGTGTCCGCACGGGAACGGCTCATCGCTGAGCGCATCCAAAGGAATGGAATCGCCTTTTTCCATGATGATTTCGGGTTTTGCAAAATATTTGCGAATATATTCAACAGCGTCAAGAATTTCGGGAATCCGCACGCGTCCGTTTTTGTCAGTATCCAGAACAGAAAGCGTTTCTTCACTGAATTCCAGACCTTTTACAGGACAGGCAAGCGCTGTCCACATTTTTGGATCCAAATCCCGCAAATTCAGAACATCGTCTATGGTTGTGATTTTTGCCTGAATAAGGCCGCCGTTCTGCATAAAATGAAAAGAATGTTTGTCGTTATGTTTCATGGTTTTATTTTATCACTATGCCTGTTGTTTTGCCATATCAATCTTTAAAATACAAACTTGCAAAAAACAAGCAGTCATTTTATAGTTTATAAATCAAATATTGCTGTTTTTGGAAGTGAAAATGTTAAGAATAGTAACAACAAAACTTGGAAAAATAGAAGGTATTCCTGCCGCCGACCCAAGAATAACCTCATTCAAGGGCATTCCTTTTGCAAAACCACCCGTAGGTAATTTACGTTTTCATGCACCGGTTCCGGCGGAAAAATGGGAAGGGACCCTTAAAGCATACAACTTTGCACCAATATCAGTCCAGCCCACGCCATACTACGACCCGAATGACTTGTACTGCCGTGAATGGTCCGTGGACAAAGACATTCCAATGAGCGAAGACTGCCTTTATCTGAACGTATGGACACCGGCAAATGCTGCTGATGAAAAACTTCCTGTATACGTTTGGATTTACGGAGGAGGTTTTCAAACCGGTTTTACAGCCGAAATGGAGTTTGACGGAGAACGGATAGCACGACGTGGCATTGTTGTTGTAACACTGGCTTACCGCCTTAACATTTTCGGCTTTATGTGTCACCCGGAAATTACAAAGGAAAATCCTAATGAACCTGCAAACTTCGGACTGCTTGACCAGCGCATGGCAATGCAGTGGGTTAAAGACAACATTGCCGCATTCGGCGGTGACCCCGAAAACATTACAATCGGTGGACAGTCTGCCGGAGGCGGAAGTGTACTAAATCAGATTTTATACGGTCACAAAGACCTTTTTAAACGCGCTGTCTGCCACAGTGGAATGTTTCAAATGCCCGACAACAACATTATGACCCCACGCCCGCTTAAAGAAGCGGAAAAACTGGGCGAAGAATTTTTTACCTTTATTGGCGTAAAAACTCTTGGAGAAATAAGGAAACTTTCAACCGAGCAGTTACGCCAAAAATGGGAAGAATACGGCGGATTCCATAAATCCGTACAAATTTGGATTCCTGTAAAAGATGACAAATTCGTAAAAACCGAATTCTTTGATGCACTCAAAAATAATACAGTACAACTGGTTCCTATGCTCCTTGGTTACACCACGGATGAATTTATATTCCAGTCAAAGGATACAGGCGAGTCTGTAAACGCGGTCAAGGCCGGCATAACAAAGTTCATGGAGCTTACTGAAAAAAATAAATCCAAACAACAGAATTACTGCTACCAGTTTGATGTTGAAATCCCCGGCTGGGATAATCCCGGCAAATTTCATTCCGTAGACCTTTGGTTCTGGTTCGAAACTCTTGCCAAATGCTGGAGGCCTTTTACCGGTAAATATTATGATGTTGCACGTCAAATGTGCAATTATCTTTGCAATTTCATAAAATGCGGAAATCCTAACGGCAAAGACTGCGATGGTACAGAAATGCAACAGTGGCAAACGTATTCGGATACAAACTTCATCAGGACTTTTACACTGGAATAAGTACTCTTTATGTTTTTTACATGCTGAATTTGGCGGAAATATAGAAGGTGCTCAAATCTCTGTATTTGCCGTATTTACCGTCGCAACGGGGTTGATCCGCTGTGTGAGGTCCGCCGAGAAAGATATATGCGCCGCCTGAAACGCTGAGCTGATCAGAAACACTGTATTTTACAGACGGAGCAAACATTGTGTCAAAGGCATCAAAGTTGATTACACCGCTGAAGCTTGCTTCAAGCGTTTCGTCCAAGAATGATTTTGAAACACTGAACGTTGCCCCGTGTGTGTATTTGTCCGTGCGTTCAAGCGAATCAAGCTTTCCGGCAACGTAGTCGCAAAAATACTGGGCGGTGAATGTCCAGCCATTCGGCATCCAGTCTATACCAATCAGTGCAGAAAGTTCATTGCGCTGTTCCGAAAAATTGGAATCGCCCGAAAGAATTGACTCGGCTTCTTTTTGGAAATGACGTTTGGGAAAGAATGCTGCTTCCATACGAATTACGGTTTCGCCGATCGGGAGTGCCGCATCCGCACCAAGCATCGCCATACGCTCATATTTTCCGCTTACTTCAAGGCCGTTAGGCATTGCAGGAAAAGGGAACT